>SXGS01249436.1_pt1 | contig 41456 bp, 36 predicted proteins | sample 3174681 | NCBI WGS metagenome assembly SXGS01 (sample SAMN11356861, study PRJNA531348) | freshwater metagenome | isolation source: freshwater sample F1-80 | place: China: Fuxian Lake, Yuxi | collected 2017-12-25 | reverse complement strand
TAAGCATTTGATAGATTCTTATCCTTTTCCTCGCACCTTGATTCAGAATCCAGACACCTCTCGATGCTAAGCTTTTCGATACGTTTGCCTCAGGCCAACGGGCCGTGGAAGGCTCGCGGGCGCGACGTGGCGATTGAGTGTAAGGAGGATTCCGCATGGATCACGATTCGTCTGAACCGCAACAACCAAAACCGCCGTTCCCGAATCAGAAGCAACAATCGCCGGGCCTGGAAGCGGAACTATCTCCGAAACCGCGCTACCAAGCTCCCGCCTACAAAGCTGCGGGCAAGCTTGAAGGCAAAATCGCTTTAGTCACCGGGGGCGACTCCGGCATCGGTCGCGCCGTGGCCGTCTTGTATGCACGCGAGGGCGCTGACGTCGCCATCACTTTTCTACCCGAAGAGAAAAAAGACGCCGATGAAACGCGCGCCGCTATCGAAAAGGAAGGCCGCCAATGCCTTCTAATCGATGGCGATCTCTCACAGCCTGAGTTTTGCAAAGAAGCGATTGATCGGACGGTCGCCGAGTTCGGCACGCTCGATATCCTCGTCAGCAATGCCGCCCATCAAATGCGAAAAGAAGATTTGGAAGACATATCGACTGAAGAGTGGGAGTACACGTTTAAAACGAACATTGAAGCTTACTTTCACTTAGCGAAATTCGCCGTACCTCACATGAAGCCGGGTTCAAGCATCATTGCAACAAGTTCGGAAACTTCCATCTTCGGCAACAAAACTCTTCTTGATTACTCATCCACCAAAGGTGCGATCGACGCTTTCACGCGAAGCCTAGCCCAAAATCTCCTTGAAAAAGGCATTCGCGTAAACGCGGTGGCGCCGGGTCCGGTGTGGACGCCGCTTAATCCGTCGGATGAGGGCATGTCGGAAGAAAAGCTGAAAAAGTTTGGCGCGAACACGCCGATGGGCCGCCCGGCACAGCCTGAAGAGATTGCTCCGGCGTACGTATTTTTAGCCTCGCAGGCGGATTCAAGTTACATCACCGGAGTCGTGCTACCTGAATTGGGCGGCGAGACCGTACATTAAAATCTCTCGGCGAGATTTTTGATGAGCACTTCGAAAACGAGGTCGTCTTTAAAAGGACGGCCGAATCTCTCGTTTCCGTAGGGGAAAGGTCGTTGCTCGCCCGTGACGCGGTAGCCACGTTTTACGTACCACGCGATGAGTTCTTTTCGAACACTGAGAACGGTCATCTCGATCGCGGCGGCTTTGAGCTTCTGCTTCGCGTATCGTTCCGATTCCTGGAGCAAATAGTCGCCCACACCGCGCTTTTGGTGATCGACGTTTACGGTCAGGAGCCCCAGATAAACTTTTGTTTGGTCACCCTGGGACGACGAAAGCTTCTGGAGATGGACGCAACCAAGAATCGAATCTTCGGTTTCAAAAGCGATGAGCAAATAGCTTTGGTTTGTACCGAGAATCTCTTCGAGCAAACCTTCATCGATCCGTTGTCCACCGATGAGGTCGGCTTCCGTCGTCCAACCCTTCTTTCCGGTCTCGCCACGATAGGCGTTGTTTATCATGAGCTTGAGCGCGCCAATATGGCGAGTCGTGGCGAGGCGTGTTTGAAGTTTTGCGGTCGTTTGCGGTGACGAGAAGGTCATAGGAATGTCATGCCCCTTTTTCCACAATTGCGCTAGAGGTGTTTTTTGTTGAGCAGGACTTTCGTGCTCGAGTTCCCCAGAATGATTAACCAGAACGAAGGACCGGAGTTGCATCGAATGAGTCTCGATTTGAATACGGAAAACTCTCAGCGAACGGATGGCGCGTCCGCGAGAAATTGCGATGTCCTTATCTTGGGTGCCGGCGCCGCTGGGCTTGCGTCCGCCGAGAAACTTGCGCAAAAGGGATTGAATGTTCTCATTCTTGAAGCGCGCAATCGCACGGGTGGGCGGATCTTCACGATGCGAGATCCGACTTCGAGTCTCCCGATCGAACTAGGCGCCGAGTTCATTCACGGAAGTCCCAAAGAGACTTTTGCGGTTGTCGGTGCAGCTGGTCTTTCAGTGTACGACATTCTGGACTCGCACCAATATTACGACGGCAAGCACTGGACTGAGGAAGAATTTTGGGACGAAGTCAACGACGTCTTCGACAAGCTGGAACCCGATCGCGAGGAAGACCGAAGTTTCGATGAATTTCTCAACGATCACAAAAATCAATTTTCGCCAAAAGCACTTGAGCTAGCGAAGGCATTTGCGGAAGGCTTTCACGCGGCACGTTCTGAAGATCTGAGCGAAAAAGGTTTGGCGATTTCGGAACAAGCCTCTGAGAATGTCGACATCTCTCAGACGTTCCGAATCTTTGACGGCTACGATGCAGTCATCACGCGCTTCATTCGTAGCCTGCCCCATCCTGAGGACACGATCCTTTTGAACCGCACCGCCAAGCTTGTCCAATACGATCGGGGCGGCGTTCGCGTGAACGCGAGAAACGAGCTAACCGGAGGAACCGAAGCGTTTCACGCTCAACGACTCATCATCACTTTACCAATCGGCGTTCTCAAAGCTCCAGCGACGGCTCATGCGAGCCTAAGAATTCATCCTGAGCCGGAAGAGTATCGCACAGCTCTGCAGAGCTTAGAGATGGGCGTTGCGATTCGAATTGTTTTTCGTTTCCGCGAGGCGTTTTGGGAGACTCTCTCCGACGAGCCGATCGGCTATCTCCATCTAGGCCCTGAGGCGGACTTCCCGACTTGGTGGACGGCTCTTCCCGTCAGAACTCCACAGATCACGGCTTGGGTTGGGGGCACGGGCGCCGAGAAGATGAAAACCCTCTCGAAAGAGGAGCGCATTCAAAAGGCCCTCTCGCAGCTCGCGAAGATGACTCATCGCGATCCGAAGTGGGTCGAATCCCAGCTCCTCACGGTTTACCATCACGACTGGCATAACGATCCATTTTCGCTCGGTTCTTACTCCTATGTGCTAAAAGGCGGCGCCGACACTGCACGATTTTTCGAGCGATCCATCGAGAACCGCATCTACTTCGCCGGCGAAGCGACGATGATGACGGCAGAACGCGGAACCGTTGACGGCGCCATCACGTCAGGCCACCGGGCCGCCGGAGAAGTTTTGAAAAACTTCGACAGTTACCGTTAACCTCACTGAACTTACACTTTGTTTACACTCGACCCGAGGGCGATTAATCCTTGGGTCACGCATGGCAAATCTTTCTTTTTCGTTTGAGAATCCTCTCCGTGTCCGTTTTGGTGATGAATTTTTCCAGTCGCTCCCGCAAGAGCCGGGCGTCTACTTCTTTCTCGATGAAGAAGGCCAGCCGCTCTACATCGGGAAGGCCGAAAGCTTGAGGCGACGGCTTTCAAGCTACCGAGCTGTTAAGCCCGGAAACGCTCCGGAACATGTCCTTGAGATGATTGAGCTTGCTCGCGAGATCATTTGGGAGAAGCAACCTGATGGCGCAACTGCGCTTCGGCGCGAAGGGGAACTGATCCGAACCGTTCGCCCTCCGTTCAACATCGCGGGAACGGAACCGATTGAATTTCTCTACTGCGGGATCAAAACGCTATCGGAAAAAACGGATGCGATAGACGCCATCGATTTTCGTTTAAGTCACCGCGAATTTGAAAAAGGCTTTTCGACCTACGGCTGCTTTCTCCATCGTGGGAAAACGAAAGCAGGTTTCTCGGCGCTCTTGCGGCTTCTCTTCGTTGCGACATGCATGAAAGATCGCATGCATCTACCCGCGCGCCTTTGCCGCACGTCCCCGCTTTACATTCAGCGTGCGGAAATCCCGCGCCACTGGCGCAAGCCCCTCCATGATTTTCTTTCGGGCAAAAGCCTTGAACTGCTTTCGCTGATGACGAAGACGCTCCTTGAGAAAGAAAACATTCCCCCGCACCTCTATGCGCCTTTACAGAGGGATTTACGTACGGCGAAGGAATTTTTCGTTGCTGGTCCGGAAACGAGCGCGAAAATTTTGAAAGCGTCGGGTCTCAAGCGGACTTGGCTTACGCAAAAACAAATGCAAAAACACGCGGCCGAACTGAACCACGACTTCATCGAGCGGTTGAAACGCCAAGACGCGGTGTTGGTCGTGCCCAGCTAAAGATCCAGCTTTGTGAAATTTCGGACGCCGCTTTCGCGGCGCTCCTCTACTATCAACCAGCCAGTCGTCAGTCGGGATTCGTCTTTACAGTTGCTTATGACATCCCCGGATCTGGTTTTCTCGACCTTCGACAAGTAAGAAAAGTCCGCGGAAACTCCGAACAAATCATGAGTTTTGCTACACTATTGTACGTGAGCATCCTATGCACGCGGAGTTTTAAATGAGTCGATTCAAGCGCTTCTCGCTCGGGCAAAGATCATTGATGGGACGGCTTCTCTGGCCGGTGAACGTCATCTCTTTCCTGTTGTTGTCGGTCCTTTGCGGAGCCATGGTTTACCGCATGCAGGTTTCCATCGAATCTGCGATGCGCTCAAAAGCCGAAGGGATCTCGACGTTCTTGCAGACGGTAGGCCAAACCTACGTGAGCAACTACGATCTCGGCGCACTCGAAAACTTCGCCAAAGTCGTCTCGAGCGATTCCGACTTCGCCTACGTTGTTTACCTTGATAAAGACGGTCGCCCGATGACGGAATCATCGAAGGTCGTCGAAAGCGGGAACATCAACAAGGTTGAAAAGGAAATTCACGACTTTCAGAACAAGCCGATTGGCAAAGTGCTCGTTGGTTATAAGCGCGAGCGCATCGACGAAGCTTACTGGAGCACGCTAAAGCTCGGCGCCGCCTCGTTGTTCTTCACGGTGCTCGGTCTTTCAGGTGCGATCTTCTTCCTCGCGCGGAGCATCGTTCGTCCGCTTCACGAATCGCTCAGCCGACTCTCCAAAACAACGCACGTCCTTTCGAATACCTCCGGCGATATTTCAAAGTTCTCTGAAGCTCTCTCGAGCGGTGTTAATCAGCAAGCCGAAGTCGTTCAAGAAACGACGGCCGCGATGTCCGAAATGTCGAGCATGCTCTCGCAGACATCGAACTACGCCAAGCAATCTGAAAATGTCATGACGTCGGTTACGCAAAAAGCCAACAACGGTATGACGGTCATGAATCAGATGGTCGAATCCATGACGTCCATTCAGCAGGCCAACGAGCAGCTGCAACAGATGTCGGAAATCATCCAGGAGATCGGAAACAAAACCAACGTCATCAACGACATCGTCTTCAAGACGCAGCTTCTCTCCTTCAACGCTTCGATCGAAGCGGCGCGCGCGGGCCAACACGGTCGCGGCTTCGCGGTCGTTGCGGAAGAAGTGGGTAATTTGGCGAAGATGTCCGGTAACGCCGCTCAGGAAATCGCCTCGCTCCTCCAGGACAGCGAAAAGCAAGTGAGCGAAATCGTTCGCTCAACCAGCGAACGAGTTCAACAAGGTAAGAACGTCACCGAGCAAGCTTTGAAGAACTTCAAAGAAATCTCGACGGACATCAACTTGATTTCCAGCCAGATCGGAAACATCTCGTCGGCCGCACGCGAGCAAGAGCTTGGTGTTGCGCAAACGAACCAAGCGATGACCGAACTGAATAAAACTACGGATCTCAACAGCCAGATCTCTCAACGCGCAAGCGAGACTTCGCGAGTTCTCTCGATCGAAGTTCAAGCTCTGAATGAGATTTCTACGGCCATCGAGGGAAGCATCACGGGCACGAAATCAGCGGTCGTCAAGATCAAGACGAACGACAGCGGAAGTTCTGGAAGCGACCAGGGTCCGAGCGCGCCGGACGAGAGCACTGACAACTTGCTCCACGCAGGATCAGTCGCCGACAGCGTCGCGGACAAGATCGTGGAAATGGCGAAGAAACAGCGGAGCGATAAGAAAGCCCGCAAGTCGAACGTTAGCTAACGCACTCTCGGATTCGTAAGAGTAAGGCGACCCATGCGCAGCGCGAACGAAAAAAAGATGTTTGACCTGCTGCTCGACGAGATCGAGGACACGCTCCAAGATATCGAGCAGCGCTGCCTTAAGATCGAGACAAGCGATCAGGCTAAGGAGCTTCAAGTTATCTTCCGCGCCGCCCACAACGTGAAGGGCGCGGCTCAGCTCTATGGCCTCAATGAATTCGGACAATTCGTTCACGCATTCGAAGATCTCCTCACGACTCTCCAAAAAGTAGGCAAGCCCGTAACGGCGGCTAGTGTCGACATGCTCTTGAGCGTTCAGACGTTCTTGCGCAACTGGGTTCAGTCCCTCCGCGAAGAAGAGAAGAGCTCGCCCGACACGAGCGCGATGAAGTTTCAGCTCAAAGCGCACATTGAAGATTTGAAATCCGGAAAATTCGGCGCGGATACTCCTGCGGCTCCGACGGCTCAACCCACTGAAAAAACGGAATCGCCCACCGCGACTCCCTCGGCGGCCGCGAAGCCGGCCTCTGGCGGAAGTCCCGCAGCAGGTGCGGCTCCGAAAGCGGGAGGCCTTGCAAGCAGTTTGGTCGGTGCTGTCACCAACGCTCTCCAAGCTCCCCCGCCCGAAGACATTTCGGGATTGAGAAAAGTGAAACGGAACTCGAGCACGCTTCGCATACCTTCTCAAAAGATCGACGAGATCATGCAGCTCATTGGCGAGCTCTCGATCCATCAGGGCATTCTTTGGCACAACTACCAGAGCGGTACGTTCAACATTCTCAATTGCAAAAACGCCGTCGTTTTGAACCAAAAGAACTTAAAAGATCTCTACGAGCTGATCCTGACTCTTCGGATGCAGTCGGCAGACAGTCTTTTCCAGCGCATCGAGCGAGTCGCCCGCGACATCGCTCGCGATCAGAAGAAAAAAGTAGAGATCATCCTGCTCGGCGCTGATACGCCGCTCGATAAAACGGTGATCGAGCTGATTACGGATCCGATGGTGCATCTCGTGCGGAACGCGATCGACCACGGAATCGAAGACGAAGACACACGGACGAAACTCGGCAAGCCCGTTCCCGCGAAACTCACGATTCAAACCCAGCAAGATTCCGGTCACGTCGTGATTTCCATCTCCGATGACGGCCGTGGACTCGATCCACAACTCATCTTTGAGAAGGCCGTCAAAAAGGGACTCGTCGCGACCGGCACGAAGATGAAAGATGACGACATTCAGCAGCTCATCTTTCTCCCCGGCTTCTCAACTCGCGATCAAGTGAGCGAAATCTCTGGCCGCGGCGTCGGCATGGACATCGTTCAAAAAGCGATTCAGGCTCTTGGCGGCCGCATTGAGATCATCAGCAAAAAAGGTTCCGGCACAACCTTCCAGATCACGCTTCCCGCGAGCTTGGAGATCATCGAAGGATTGCTCATCCGCTGCGACAATCACATGTACATCGCGCCTCGACAGGACGTTGTCGAAATCATCGATCTCGACGCGTACACGATCGAGTCGATCGGAAAACGCGACCGCGCCATCCGCATGCGCGATGCCGTCGTTCCCGTGGAAGATCTCGTCGACTACATCGGACTCGATGGCCTGAAGTCAGTCGCGTCGACCAACCCAACGCTTACGAGCAATGTTCTAAAGAACACCGGCGAAACAAATATCGCACTTATCATTCGTCTGCCCGATCGCAGCCGTTTGGCCCTGCGGGTAGATGCCGTGCTCTCGCAGCAGCAGATTGTCGTGCGCCCGTTGAGTGAACAACTTGCGGGTGTCCCCGGCTTCTCCGGCGTGACGATCCTCGGTAACGGTGAGCCGACCATGATTTTAAACGCAGGCGCCATCGGCGAAAGCTATTTGAAATGGATTCATCGCAACGCGGATCCGTCGCGTTCGAGAGAACCTAGGGGAGTTGCATGAGCCAAAGCAACCAGTATGGCCATGGGCAGGGCCAAGGAAATCAAAGCCAAAGCCCGAATGCTTCGGGTCGCCACGATCAAAACGATCTCAAAGATGATCTCGATTTGGCGGACGAATCGAAATACCTCCTATTCCGTTTGGGTGAGGAACTCTACGGTACTCCCCTTTTGGGCGTGCGCGAAGTTCTTCAGCCTCAGAATCCCAAGGCGATTCCGAACACGGTTCAGCACTTCATGGGGCTTATCAACATCCGTGGCCAGATCATCGGCGTCGTCGATCTTCGCATTCGTTTTGAATATGAAAAGCTCGATGCGCCCACCCGCGCCTACCTGGTTTTTGAAACCGAAACTGGCCCGATTGCCGCGATCGTCGACAAAGTCGAGGCGGTTGTGCGAATCGATGAAGGCCAAATGCACAAAAAGCCGAATATCCGTAGCCAAGTTCCCGTGCAGTTCCTGATCGGAGCCGCAAACCACATGGGGACCCTCGTAACGTTGATCGACCTCAACAAGACTCTTTCGAAAGAAGACTACGTTCAGATTCAAAAGGCGAAATTATCCGCGGCGGGCTGATGGCGCGTGAACCTAGAGCGGTGCTTGAAATGGGCCGCTCGCTACGAAGAGGAGACAGGGAATGTCTCAGCACAATCTGCGCCAAAGCGACCGAGATCTGATCTTCGATCTCGCGCACAAGCTCACGGGTACCGCCGAGGTGCAATCGACCCGTCACGAGATTGTGATCACGAACGTTTTGCGACGCATGAGTCAGGTCGGCAAACCGAATCTCCTCTCTTATCTGAACTACGTCTCGGAAAATGAAGCGGAGCTTTCGCACTTCATCTCGGCCGTGACCATCCACACGACCGGATGGTTCCGCGAGATGCCGCACTATAAACGAATGGAACAGCGACTCAGCCTGAATCCTTCTAAACTCATCGGCAAAAAGATCCGCTTGCTCAGCGCGGCTTGTTCCACGGGTGAAGAGCTTTACTCGTTCGGCATGATTTTCGAGACGTTCCGCCGCCAGATTCCCGGGTTCGATTACGAGCTGATTGGCTTTGACGTCGACCCGATTTGCGTTCAGCGCGCCGATACGGGCTTTTACGCGATCAATGATTTGAGCGGCATTCCTCAGGTGTATCGCCATTTCTTGATTCCGCGTCGCTCGGGTGAGGCGAACTACGTGATAGAACCTGAGATCCGTCGCCGCAGCTACTTCCATGTCGGAAACCTGCTCGATACGGAAACGATGATTCACGACCCGTTTGACTATGTTGTCTGCCGAAACGTTTTGATCTACTTCTCTGAAGAGAAAATCAACAGCATCATCGCTCACCTGCTCTCGCTCGTGAAATCAGATGGCGCGCTTACGCTTGGGCATTCAGAGTCGATCGATGCCCGCCGCTTCAATCTCGTCGCGCAGGGTGAATCGACCTACCGCCGCGCCGATGAGACGGCGATTCTCCCGATGCGCGAAAAACCGATCACGGTTTTGGCGATCGATGATTCGTCTTGGGTGCGCATGTGGCTTGCGACGGCCCTTGCCGATCACGGCATCAAGGTCATCACGGCGGATTCAGTTGAATCGGCAACCGAGCTGATGAGCCGCAATAAATACGATTTGATTACTCTTGACCTGAATCTTCCGGGGCAGAACGGGATTGAGTGGCTTACGCGCGTAAGAAAAGAAGGCATCACGGTCCCCGTGATCATCTTGACGGAGACGCGTGCCGAGCAGGCTCCGGAGGTCCTCGAAGCCTTGAGCGGAAGCTCTCAGGACTACGTGAACAAGAGTCAGCTGGGTGCCAACAGCCAGGAATTCGTGGACCGAATTCAAGGCCTCGTCCGTGCTTACCGCAACCGTGCGGACAACGATCAGAAGCCCGCGACGTTCGAAGAATTCAAGATGAAGGCGCAGCTCCAGCTCACGCATCCCGATCTGATTTTGGTTGGCGCGAGTACGGGCGGAACGGACGCTCTCTGCCAACTACTGGAGAAGATGCCGGCAAACTGCCCGCCGATCGTTTGCGTGCAGCATATCCCTCGCGAATTCGCCTCGGCGTTTTTGGATCGTCTTGCAAAATCATCTGGACTAAAGCCTGCCTCGCCCGAAAAGGGCAAGGAGCTTTTGAACGACCACATTTATCTCTCGACCATCGATGCGCACATCGGCGTGCGTTTAGGCGGCGACAAGATCAACGTCTACTACTCGCACGGCGATAAAGTTTCGGGCCACCGCCCGAGCGTGGATTATTTGTTCCAAACTGCCAGCTTCTTGCGTAACAAGCGCGTTTTGGCCTGCCTCCTCACCGGCATGGGCCGCGACGGCGCCCAGGGGCTTTTAGAGCTTAAGCGCAATGGTGCGCTCACGATGGCGCAGGATGAGCGCTCCAGCATCGTCTGGGGCATGCCCGGCGAAGCCGTGCGTCTTGGCGCACCGATGGTCGTCGGGAATTTGCGGGAGCTGCGAGAAATTTTGATGCAGTCGATTCGGATGAATGCGCCCAAATCAAAACTTAAAGCCATTTGAACTGGGACACCTTCCTGCAGATCCGCAAAGCCCTTTTACCAGGGTGATGTCGAAGAGACTGGTCAGATTCTTGCTTTTTCTCCCCACATGCCGCGCGCTTGCCCCCACTGCTCAACTCTACAAATGAATCCGGACGGAACTCGGAACGTCGTCCGAGCTGGATGGTTTCGCCGCAAGTCCGACGGTCAACACGTTCAGCGTTATCACTGCAACTCGTGTCGGCGTGGGTTTTCAAGCGCAACTTTTTCAGACTGTTATCGACAAAATAAAAGACACTTCAATCAACGTGTAAAGATGGACTTAGTCGAAGGAGTTTCGATGCGCGGAATCGCGCGAAAACAGAATCTCCACCGGACGACTGTAAAGCGAAAACTCATCTTTCTCGGATTGAAAGCCTTCCGAAATCTTCGCAAAACTAACGACCGGCTCCCGAAAGTACGTCATCTTCAATTTGACGATCAAGAAACGTGCGAGCAGTCAAAATGTAAACCCCTTTCGATCACCCTCGCCGTTGAACACAAAACACGCCGCATTCTTGATTTTGAAGTCTCACAATCTCCGCCCAAGAGTTCCCTGGTGAAAAAGGCTCTTCAACGCTATGGTCCCCGAAAAGACGAGAGGAAAAAGGGTCGTCGAAATTTGTTTATAAGGCTTCAAAGCTTCGTCGAAGCGGACGCTTTGATCGAATCCGATCAGAATCCACACTATCCGCCCGACGTGAAAAGATTCTTTCCGAAAGCGACTCACGTCGCGTACAAGGGCCGTCGCCCAAAACATCACGGCATGGGGGAGCTAAAGAAGGGATTTGATCCACTCTTCGCGCTCAACCACACTTGCGCGATGAACCGCGACCGCATCAAGCGTCTCGCGAGAAAGACGTGGGCGATCTCGAAGAAAAGGGAATATCTCGAGCTTCATCTCGCGATCTACGCTGATCACCACAATCGAAATCTGGCGGCCTTGGCAAAGTTCTTTTAGGAAGGAAGGCGGACTGGAGCATGTCCGGCCTCAACAACTGTTTCGCGACCCATCTTGATTTCTTCATACCCGAAAAACGACAAAAGGGCTGACTCAGTCAGCCCTTTTTAGGGTCGCGAAACTGCAATTAGGTGCGCCAGTTCAACCGGCTTTCTGGAGACGCGAAAAAATCGACTCAATCTTCTCACGGAGGCCGTCAACCGTGAACGGCTTCGTGATGTAGTCCGTCGTGCCCGCCTTGAGTGCGTTTTCAACGGAAGACGTTTCGGACTCCGCCGTCACCATCACGAACGGAAGGCTTTTGAAATCAGCCGACTTGCGGATCTCGTGTAGGAGTTCGATGCCTGTCATTTCCGGCATGTTCCAATCGCAGAAGACCATATCGAAAGGTGTGTTCGTCTTCTTCGAGTTTTGGATCATGCTCAATGCTTCGCGACCGTCGCCAGCTTCTTCGATGTTCTCGATGCCGATCTGGTTGAGCGCGTTACGCAAGAACAAACGGACCGTCTCAAAGTCATCAACAATGAGAATTCTGGGATTTTCTTTCATCATGCTGAACCTCGCGCCGTTACTATAGGCTGCCTTAAACAAATCTTCGGTGATTCCAAAAATAAACTTGAGAAACCTGGACCTGAAAAATGAGAAATGCCTAGGAGGAATCCCGAAGCTCTCGTTTCCCAGCGTGCGTTACTCCAAGTCTGATCGGTTTTGGGCGCGAATTGAAGCGTGAACATACACTTCGCTCAACTCCTGTACGCGACTTTCGTCGGGTCTCGTCTCAATCTGAGATCCCGCTCTAAGATGGGACCACTAAAGCAGTTTTTGACAAACTGAGCCGATCTCCGGAAAGTAAAAACATCACCCTGATTAGCTTAAGGCAAATTCATGTACGAGCGTCAGCCTGCGGGCGATCCAGATATCAAGTTCCACGAAGGTCCAGGCGAGGGAGGTCCCCCGCCCTCGTCAGGCAATAAAAGCGCCCTCCTTCTGCTCGTGCTGATTTTGATCGTGCTTGCAGCCGGAGGCTTCGGCTACCGCTACGCAGCCCTCAAGTATGGCCTACCCTGGATTGATGAAGGTGAGGACGAGGCAAGCATCGCCGCGGCGAAAAAAGCCGAAGAGCAAGCGGCGCAAGTTCCCGAGGTTCAAACAAATTTGAAAGCGACTGGTCGCTCGTACGTCAACCGCGCAAGTCGTGAGACATGCCCCGACGGAATTCGCTCGCGCATTCTCATTCGCGACGAAATTCTCGGCTTCATCACGCGCGAAGACTGCAAAGAGATCAGTCCAAAAACTTTCAACCCAAACGTGATCGAGCACACCTCACACAATCGGCAGATCGTGATCATGAATCGGCGAGTGTATGATCTTGAAGAGAACGCCGAGCGCTCCACGATGGTCTATTGTCACGGCTCCGGAGCGAACAACGTACCGCTTGAAGCTTCGATCATGCGGATGAACGCATCTGGCGATCTTCTCGGCCGCTTGAGCCTCATCAACAATGGCCGTGGCGAAACGGTCGAAGCCCCGGTGAAATTCGAAAAAAAGCAACGAATGGACGCTTACACGACCGCATCACAACGAACCGAATCCCCGCCGCGGGCCTATTATCAACTGAGCGTTGCGAACATTAACGGCTGGGTCGGATTTTTGACCTACTCACTTGAATTTGCGCCTTCGACACAAACAAATCCTGTTTGGAAGAGCGAAGACAAATTGAATCTCGCTAACTGCTATTTGCCTTGAACTTTCAGCTCCATCTTTCGATGATGCCGCGATTTGTGAAATTCGCCCGATCCTTTGAGGTGAGAATTTCGAGCTTTCCCGCATCGTTGAGCCAGACAGTGTCCTCCATTTTCGCTCCCGGCAAAGATGGATTCCACGCGAAAGCCTGCCTCGGTTCAATTCGCCAACTGTTGGTAGGATTTGCGATCGATTCCCGTGACAAATAACCCGTTGGCCCGCCTTGGTGGTGGCGCTCGATTTCATTAGCGAATCCGAGTGAAGCGTACTTCAGGCGAAGTCTCGCGTAAACATCAGCTAAGCTCCCCCGCGCTTCAGTGGCTGCGAACGCCTCACTCTCCACCTCAGCGACAGCTTGCATTCGCTCTCGCTCGCGAGAGCTCGGCTCTTCAAAATAGCGGTGGCGGGTGAGATTAGCGAAGAGGCCGTGGCGTCTTCCGCAGATGACAAGCATCGCGTGACGCTCCAATTTCTCGGCACTCGCCACGGGATGACGGTGCACTTGCACGCGGCGTTCACCAGCGGCAAGAGTCAGTAACGGATGGATCCCTCGCTTCCAAAGCGCTTTCGCCGCAAGTCCCGCAAGATCCCACTCACTCATCTCCGGCCTTGCTTGCGAGAGAGCTTCGATCGCGGCCTCGTTCGCATCCGCACCGAGCGACCGATAGCGTTCAACTTCTTGATCACAAAATTTCGTCTTCATCGAAACCAAGGGCACAGTGACCAGCTGCTCCCGTCGGTTGGGACGATCACTCAAAATGCGCGCGCCGATTTTCGCTACAAACTCATCCGGCCGCGCCGGCTCCGCCCAAGGAAAACTCACGAACCCAAAAACCGAGGGCACTTGCTCAAGCGCAAGCCGCTCCTTTTCAATTTCGTCCGTGAGCACTATCGCGTGATCTTTGGTAATGACGACTTCTGCAACGCCTGCCTCGTTGGAGAAGATCACGTGCGAATCACCGCCGCCGGTCACCCACGAAAACCAGTCAACCCCCTTGAAGCGAAGCGCATCGACTCTTTCATCGCGCAGGAAAGCTTGCAGCGATGAAATTTTATGTTTCACTTCATCGAGGCGCATCTTATCAGTAGCCATCATTGATCCCCTTCTCCTTGGGGCACGAGCACTGAAGCTTTCAACCCAAATTGTTTGAAATATTCACGCACCACTCCTCGGGCAACCTCGCCCGCCTGCCCCCTCGCTACCAGCGCCACGATGGATCCACCGAATCCGCCACCCGTGAGCCTCGCCCCCCAAACGCCCGCGCGCAAAGCGCAAGCCTTCACAAGAAAATCGATTTCGGGAATCGAAACTTCATAATCGTTCCGCATCGAATCGTGAGACGCGTAAAAGAGACGCCCCAGCTTCTCCAAGTCATTCTCACGCAACGCTTTCACTGCCTCATGGACTCGCTCGTTTTCGGTGACGACGTGTCGTGCTCGCTTTCTTAAAAGCTCGGGGAGTTCTTCCAATCTGGAAATCTCATGCATGCTCAAATCGCGGAGCTGGGCAACGCCAAGCTGACGGCAGGCTTCCTCACACTCGGCCCGCCGTTGATTGTAGCCACCGTCGCCCGCGGCTAAACGATGAGCAACACCCGAATTGATGACCAGAAGCTCTGCCGTTTCGAGCGGAAGTCGAATTCGTTCGTAATTCAAATCAACGGTATCGAGAAAGAGCGCTTCGCCCTCTTTAGCCAGGCTGCACGCCATTTGGTCCATGATGCCTACGCGCGCTCCTACAAAGTCATTCTCTATGCGCTGACCGATGCGGGCGATCTCAAGATCATCGAGATTTAAATCGAAAGCATCTCGTGCTGCTTTCAAGAAACTCACTTCAAGCGCAGCGCTCGATGAGAGCCCGCTTCCCATCGGAACGGAGGACTCAATTTCCACATCGAAGCCAGAGACGCGGTGACCTTTTTTGATCAGTTGGTCCGTCGCACCTTGAAGGTAATCGATCCAAGAGTTCATCATTTTCTCTTGGCCAATTTCAAATTGCGCAGTCTCGCGACGCGATTTTGCCAGAACTCTTTTATCCGAGCGCGGAGAGAGGCGAACACGGGTGCTCTGAGGAATGGCCGTAGGTAAAACCCAGCCTCCATTATAATCCGTGTGTTCACCGATCAAATTCACGCGTCCGTGCGCGCGTGCCTCAAAGACTTTCGAACCGGTCTTCATGCATGAACCTCCACGGCGCGGAGCTCTTTTGCTTTCTCCTCCGGGAGACTGTCATTAACGTACATCCCGGCTCCGAGCTCAGTTCCCGCCAGGAATTTCAAACGGTCTTTGGTGCGGTAAGGAGGATAGATCTGAAAATGAAGATGCGAATAGTCGTGGGCTTTTCCATCGGTTGGAGCTTGGTAGAGAACCATGAGGTACGGAAACGGTCTCGTCCACAGCGCATCAAACTTCATCAAGACCGTTTTCAACACTCGCGCAAGGTCGCTTAGCTCAGCGGGAGTGAGCTCATGAATGAACGCGACCGGGCGCTTCGGAACAATGTAAGTTTCGTAGGGATAACGTGCAAACGCCGGAATAAAGGCCACGGCCGAATCGGTAGTGGTGATCAGTCTTTGCTTCGCTCTCATTTCATCAACCACGAGATCAGCGAGTAAACTACGTTTATGCTTATCGAAATGGGCTTTCATGAACTGAAGCTGACGCTCAGGAAGCGGTGGAATGAAAGGATAAGAGTAGATCTGCCCGTGCGGATGATGAAGCGTCACGCCGACCTCAACGCCGCGGTTTTCAAAAGGTAAAACGTAGTGAATCGACTCATTCCGCGCGAGCTCCTTCGTTCTTTCACCCAAAACCTCAAGGACGGTCCTCACGCGCGAGTGCGGAAGCTGCGCAAGCGATGAGTCGGGATCCTGGGTGAAGACAATCACCTCACACGAGCCATTTGCCGGTCGAGTCGGTACGAATAGATCAGGTGCCGAATCCGCTTTGAGATCCAAGGATGGAAAAAGATTCTCGAACACAGCGACATCGTAATCACCGGCTGGCATTTCTGTTGGAAAGTCCGCCGACTTTGTCACCGCAAGGGGCGAGTAGTCTTTCGGCGGGAGAAACGTTCGGTTCTGCCGATGACTTGCAAACGCCACCCATTCTCCACGCAGCGGATGCCAACGAAGATGGGGTTTGCCCTCGATAGGCTCGTGGGTGGGATTCGTTGCGACGATGTTTTCCGAGATGGCTCTTTCAGAATAAAGCCAAAGTTTTCGGCCATCGGGCTTCGTGAACTCACGCTTGAACATCGGCCCTCCCTTGCGCTCCGGGAAACGCTGAATGCGGGCCGATTATACGATCAATTCCTGCCACTAAGCACGACCGTAGAAGGATTTTGAGCTTCGATAGGCTCTGCCTTTCGAAACACGTGAGAGATCACTCATGCGGAGAGAGACCCAACGACTCGCTTATTACGCGGCTTGCTTTTGAGCTAGAGCCAAAGTCAGCGCGTGCAGGGCTATTTTATATTCGTGGTCAATGGCGGGAAAGAATCGGATGAGATCTTCTTGCGTCTTTGATCTTGCGCGCAATTCGAGATCGGCACAATGGCGATGCAGCTCGAGAAGGCCTAACGACTGCGCAGAGTTCTTGAGCGAATGAGACTCGAAGATGATGGCTTTTGGGTCGCGGTTCTCTAAAGCACTTTTAAGGCGCTCAAATGTCTTTGGCGTAGCCGATACAAATGTGGATAGGATCTCGGAAAGAAGAGCCGTGTTTTCACCGACGACTTCCAAGAGAGTCCGCCAAGTTAGTGGATCGATCACGTCAGGTCGTTGGATGAGTCCTCCTGTAAACTTGTCGGACAGTTTTGCCCGGATTTTCGTTAAGCTTTATCCAAGGGGGCCAGAATCAATCCAGATGGAATCAAGATCCGATTCAAGCCCACGCATAGCTAGAGTTGACCGATAGAGTTTGAGACGAATAGCCTCGAGATAGACCTTCTTCAAGATGGGAGACGATGATGCCTGCTTCGGCTTTTGGGTTTGCGCTTATCGGAGCCGGCGCACTCTTTGTTTGTTCATCTCTTCTTCCCGTCTTCGAAAAGAAGGGTCGAGGCGGATCCCCTCAGCGCTCTTGGGTGAGCTTGCTCTCGCTCTCACTCGGACTGCTCTTTTTAGGTCTCGCTACTCGGCGCACGCTCTTCATCTTACCGGCGCTTGGACTGAGTTTGGTGAGTTACTTCCTCGGCCGTTTTTACGACTTCGAAATCTATTGCACTCAGAGAGGTCACTTGACTCCGGTTGCCGCCGCAGCAAGAAAACAAGACCGCCGTGTGTGCAAATACAGCTTTCTCATTTTCCTTCTGACAGCACCGGCTGCGGTCATCGTGCGAATCTCTACGGCTGAACTTGCTGATCCCTCGCTTCAAAAGTTCGGGTTCGCCGGCGTCATCCTACTGGGAACCGTAGGCGCCATGAGCGCTACCTTGATGATGGCATTCGGTTTCCGCGTTTCTGCCGATCGTCTACGCGAAAAGATGCTTCAAGCCGATGGGAAATCATGAAAGCTCTACCCTGCATTTTCTGCCCGGAGACAACGACCTAGTTCAGCGTTTATAACCGTGGGATGCAAAAATCTATCAAGCTCTCCGCCCTAACGGTTGTTGGTCTTTCACTTCTCGCCACCGCCTCAGCATCGCAGGCCGCCGTGAACGGCACCGACGATCGCCAAGAGACTTATCTCGACGCACGCATGCACAAAATCGCTCGTGCTACGCTCCTGCAAGTGCCGACCGTTTATGCGAATCAGAACGACAAAAAACAATGGACCGTCGATTTCGTCGAGCTCTCGGATTCGAGCTATTACAACGTTTGCAAAGACGAGAAGTTCGCATCGCAAAAGCTCTCGCCGATTGCTTGCACTGGATTTTTGATCGCACCTGATCTGATGATGACCGCAGGACACTGCATGGTGAATTTCGGAAAAGCCGAGAAGATCCAAACAGCCCACTGCGAATCGTTTGCATGGCTTCTCGATTATCAAGCCTCAGCACAAGGTCAACCCGCTACGGAAGGCCTGCCGGAAGATAAGATCGTTCGTTGCAAAGAAGTGATCTACGCAAACTTTGCTTACTCGAACAAAGATGGCATCAACACCTACTCGCAAGACATCGCGCTTGTTCGCCTTGAGCGACCGATCACGGATCGCCCGCATCTTAAACTTGCGATGTCGGAACCCGCGATTGCGGAAAAGCTCGCGATGGTCGGCTACCCCCATGGAGTCCCGGCGAAGTACGTAAAAAACTCTGCAGTTTTAAACACGGATCATCCTGACTACATCCGAACGAACATCGATGCCGTTGGTGGCAACAGCGGAAGCCCCGTTTTGAACGCAAAAGATGAAGTCGTGGGCCTTCTTGTTCGTTCGTTTCCAAACGCCGACCTCGTAGATGATAAAAAACAAGGCTGCGCGCGGTGGAACCGTTGTTCATCGGATATGATGTCATGCATGGAAAACGATAAAGACTATTTGCACGGAACTGAAGTTCAGCGCGCTAGCGCAATTCTTCCGTTCTTACCCGCCGGAATTTGATGGCGGCATGGCGGGATTCATCTTTAGACGCTTGCAAAATCCATCGTCCCGATTGCGAATACACCGATACGCTTGAGTTTCGCCGACCCCGTAGCATTTCCGTCTTTCGGTAACATGGGGCGGCCAAAACGCGTGACGTGTAGCTTCGTTGATTTGGAGCCGATTCGGAGTCTCCGAAATATCTGCTTTCCATTCCTCAACCGTTCTTGGCTTTTGCGGCTCAAGGACGGGATCAAAGATCCAAGTTACGGGCTTTTCTTGCCCTTCAAGTTTCACCAAAACAGCCACCGCGACGTGCCAGTCCCAAGGCATTTTCTTGCGTTCTTTTTCGCCCAAGAGCTTCGCGCTAAAATCAGCTGTCAGGCTTAAACGCATCAGATTTCCGAGCGTGGTTCCCGTCTCGGCAAAGAACTTAGTCGTGCGGATTCCGTAGCGGCTTTCAAGACGAGTCGCGATCCACTCAGCGCGATAATCACACTTGCGCATGTTGGGATCACCCGTTTGGAGCTGACTCTCAGCCTCGGTGATGCGACTGAACATATACCGAGCCTGCTTTTCGGTGAGGACTGTCGCGTCGATTCCTTTTTGGTAACTTGAAGTCCCATCTTTTTTCACGTGCTCGAGCTTTGGATTCGGTGGCGCTAGCTCGCAAGGATCTTTGCTGCGATTTTCCGCAAAAACTTTCTCGTCAAGAATCTCGACGGGCGGAATTTCTTTCGGGGGCTCCGGGGCCGGCGAAGGTTTTCCCGGGCAAGGCTTATTGATGTTTGAATTCATCCCGGTCACTCGATGTGAGGCCAGATCACATTTGGCCAAGGCTTCTGCCGTCGCTTTTTGAACGTCGGCGCTCGCCTTCTTCTTTTCTTTCGCAAGCGCAGGACTCACCCACGTGAGACAACTCAGAACCCAAGCTAGGAAAAGAAAAGCGAGACGCATAACTTTTTATCGGATGATCTCGGGCGATGGAAAAGGACGCGGGAGAATTTTAGGCAGCTTTTCGCAGTTGCTCTTCAATTCTTTCAACGAGGCTAGCCATATCGAAAGGCTTAGTCATAACGTCATTAACTCCCAGAGCTCGCGCTGCCTCGGAGTCGATATCGAAATGCCCCGTGATCAAGATGACCGGAATGTTTGAGCCGGATGCACGGATGCGGCTTACGAGCCCGGTTCCGCTTTCATCGGGCATCTGCACGTCACACACGATCGCGCTCAGCGGACGAGCGCCATCGGCGAGTGACTTCCAAACTTCGCGCACGTCGCTTGTGGCAACGACATTAAAACCTGAATGCGATAAACGCTCAGAGGCGACTTCTAAAAAGTCGATATCGTCATCGATCAGAAGGACTCGAGGGCTTGCGTGAGATGCGTCCATAGATGAATTATCGGTTGAAGGCGGTGAAAACCCAAAGAGTCACACGTGAATTTATCATAAGCGGGAACTCACCAAAATCGCTTTACTTGAGCTTACGTCTAGTTTTTTGACATGGAAGGATTTCAGAGACCGGGGCGCGAAAACAAATGCATTTGAGCCTGGCGCTGAGAGTACATTGCACCATGAACTCACTTTACTCCCGACTTTACGTCACGACCAAAGTTCTTTACTATGCCTTATCCCACCACGATTCGTGCTCGCTAGCGCTCTAGAACGATGCGTTTGGCGGTTTGAGCACGAGCGCGTTTGATGAAGGAGTTTTTTGTGAAGTCGGAGAAAACGGCAACGTTGAGACAAGCCTTATCGTGGACTCTGCCGACACTCGTTTTGGCAAGCGCCACGCTCCTTTTAACAAATTGCTCGAAAACGGCTGACACGAGCCAGCCTGGTACATTTACTTCGGTTTACAACCAGGTCTTGAATCAGTCGACTTGTGTAAGCTGCCACTCTGCAGGCGGTGCGGGTCCACAGGCTGGAACCTCTCTCGACTTCACAAGTAAAGATAGCGCTTACAACACGCTGACGACGAAATACGCATCAGGTCTTGCGGCCGGCAATGCGTGCGGTAGCGTTCGAATAATTGCGGCTGGCAATCCTCAGAATTCCTACTTTATGGGAACGTTGTTCAGCGATTATCGTCGCAACAACTTTGCGGGGGCGACTGGTTGCATGCCGGCTGACCACACGCAAACGGTGAACCTCACCGCGGATGAAAAATCATCCATCACGCAGTGGATTCAGAACGGCGCTCAAAACAACTGAGCGCCGACGATTAAAGACCTTGGGCCAAAGCCTCAAGGTCCCTGAACGGAATCGGAGATTCCGTTCGTACTTTTTCACCAAGCGGCGACTTCAAGAGCGCGGCTTTCTCCCCGACTCCTGCCTGTCCTTCTCCGAACACCCGAGCTTTGAAGACCAGCCACAATAATTGAAGCTTCAGATTCTGGAAGTCGAGAACCGGCTGCGAAATCTTTTGGTTATTGAGCGACTGGATCGTCCGCTCTACGACGGTCTGCACAAGCTTTTGGTTTTTCCCGCGGTAGTTTTCCGGATGCTGAGACCCGTGAACGAGATAGTTATTTACCGAGCGGAAGACCGCATTACCGTTGTACTGCGCATCTTCTCCGTACTTTTTGGTTAACTCTAAGGCTTCGCTTAAAAAACCAAAGGTGCGCGCAGGATCTTGCTTAGAGAAGAGTTGCGCCAACTGCAAACGAGTCTGAATTCTTTTGACCAAGGAATCTTCGATCAACTCCTCATTCTTTGCGAGGAGTTGAGTTCTCTTCTCGAGGGCTTCGAGACGTTCAGAATCTGAACCCGTCTGCGAAAGCAGCCCGTACGCGATGATCTGAATGCGCGCGGGATGAAAATCAATAAGCTCATCGCGCGTGCGTTTTCGCTCTTTGAGCGAGTTTGCGAACTTGAGAGCCGCCGTCAGGTTTTGTCGAGCTTCGTCCGTGCGTTTCAGCTTAAGCAGCGTGTAGCCGTAAGCCAAAGAAACCTTAGCGCGATTTTCATCGCTCCCGAGATCCGACTTCATAACCTGCTGATAGGCTTTTGCAGCTTCCTCAAAACGATTCGCCATCATTTCACCGAAGGCGCGACGTTCTTGAAGCGGCAAAGGCAGATCGGGTCGGCCTAACTTTTTGATTTCGTCAGCGGATTGCGCAGGCTGGAAGCTATAACGAAGCGCCTTGGGATATACCCACGCAAAACTCTCTCGCTCGCTTGCAATCTCAAAGGGCAGCGCGCTTCGCAGGGTGAAAAAGCGAGCCGCTAAACCGTGATTTTGAACGCGTTGATGGAGAAGGCCTAAATTCATCAGGGCTGAGGCCTTGACGCGATCATTTTCGCGACCAAGATCGTAAGCCAGCATGAGGTTTCGATTAGCTTTCTGCAAAAGTTCTCGATCGACTTCGGCGCCATCGGCCTTGCGAAAAAGCTTTTCCATATAGGCGTAGCCAAGAAGAAGGTATCGAACCGACGAATCACGGTCTTGCTCCATGCTCTCGAGCTTGTCGATGGCTTCATCCAGATGTTTTGTGCGCTGAGGATCTTTGACTGCCTGTTCCCGGGCGTCGATCATCACGAGGAGGGCATCGACGAATTTCAAATTGTCGTCGATGAACTCTCGTTTTTTAAGATCGCGGTAACGCTCATCAATCGTCGCGCGTTGATTCTGCGCCATGAGGGATTGAATGTGGCCAAAGTGCGATTCCAGATCATCGGTCAGCAGAACCGATTGGAAGAAATAGTTATCCGCGAGCTTCAACTGATTCAGAGCGAGCTTTCCGTAGGCTTCGTCAAGCGAGGCTTCCGCAAAGACCGCACGAGCGTACGTGAATTCAGTGCTGTCGTGCGATGTGTACTTCAACCAATTCGCCGCAACGAAGTTGAGATACTTGAATTCAGCAGCCTCCGCGAAATTTTGAATCGCGCGAACGTAGAGAGCCTTTCGCAGGAAATAATCATCTTTAGAGTCGTTCATGAGCTTATCGAGGTCGCGATAGGCCGAGAGCTTCTCCCGATCTTCTTTGAGCGAAATGATTCTTAAGACCGTCGCCTCCGAGTTCAAAAGCATCTCTACAGGCCTACCTAGACCCTTGTTCAATCCCGCAATCGCTTGCTGACGGGAGTCTTGGCTTGCCTGAGTTTGCGATTGCGAGGAGCTGAGCTGCAAGACTCGCAACAAACGGTAAGCGTAATAGATTTTTGTCTCTTCATTGATTTCGGGTGCACGCAGCATCGACCCGTAGGCTCGAATCAGACTCGCTTGCTGCTTAGGTGACTTTTGGTAAATACGTTGAGACGTTTCAAAGAAGAGGTAACGCTCATAGGGACGGACGGATGAGCTGAACTTGACTTGTTTCAGAAGCTTTTCAGCTTCTTGATCCTCATTCAAAAAGGCCCGAAGAGCCGCGCGAACCAGAAGGCGAGCGAGTTCTTCACCTTTGCCATTTCTGATTTCGGCTTCAAACTTTCCGATCTGTTGGCGAAACTCACGCGTGATCTCATCCGAGAGCTGCGCTTTTTTCAAATCCGTTGCCCTAAGATAGACATCGAGCACGGGTAGGAAAATTCGATCGCGAACGGCATTGAACCGGCGAAGCTCTCCTAAATAGTAGCGAGCGGCTAACGCGTCACCCGCGAGAAGGTGGGCGGACATCAATCGTTCGTCAAAAATCTCGACTCGGCTTTTTGACCGGTACTTGAGTGTATTCAGGAGCAAGATCCGGTCCTGATAAGAGCGACTCGTCTGAATCGCGCTATCGAGAATTCGTCGTTCCCACTTTGTCGGCACCGTGCCTGAGGACGGGAGCTCGTAAATATCGAGCGACCCTTCAAACGCGCAAGTCATGAACAATGATGAGCTCGTCGCACGTGGGAAACTGCAGCTAGAATCGCCAGACGTGAGCTGCTCCGGAAATTGAGCCCCCGCTTCCTGCGGTGAAACAACTTGAGAGACAGGGAGACGGAAGATAACGCCATTGTCTCCGCCGTCAATCGCTCGGTCGTCGTTGGTGTCGTTCATGAAATGACTGAAATAAACAAACCCCTCGTCATCTGATAAAACTGGAAAACCCGACAAACCCGGGAGCGCTAAATCCAAGGGGTAAGTTTTTTGAGAACTCAGTTCGAAAAGCTTCATTTTTCGCTCAAGCTGAGCGCCTTCACCTACAACCTCACTAAAGGCGAGGTAGCGACCGCCTGGAATCATCGAGGGAGACCACAAGCGCCCTTCAAGCAAAGTCGTTCTTTGATTCGAGCTGATGTTCTCGATGACGATCCGGCTTTTATCTCCGTCGATCTCACGCTCGACGTAGCCGATCTCATCGCGACTTCGCCAAAACGGATTTCCGCGCTGAAAACCGGAGGACTCAGCCGTTCTCTTCAGGCACTTGATATCTTTTTCGTCCGCAGCTGCTGTTGGGATTTTTGGCTGGAGCCAACAGACGTCACCTCGCGCGTTCCATTTGAAGTAAGTGAACGCAAGACGACCGTCGGGAGAGAAGATGGGATCTTGAGAATCCGCGGTGACGGGCAAAAGATCTTTAACTTCGCCCGTTTTGCGATCCTGAATCTGCACTCTTGAGACAAGATCCGCCTTGTGCGTAAACGCCAACGCCTCCCCGCTTGGACTCACGGTTGATGCGTACTGATCATAAGGTCCAACGGTCAATTTTTTGGGCGGAGCGAGCCGCTCAGCTCCTTCGATGCGCTTCTTCACGATCGTCTGCGCGTGCGAACCTTCAGTGGCCACGACCAGCTGGAGCGCAACGAGGACGCTCATTGTCACCGATAATTTTCTCACTTCTTCGCTCCATCCGGTTTGGTCGGTGAAGCCGGTATCACCGGCGGAGCGAGAGTCAACTCACCGTGGAGAACGGAGTAAAGTCGTTTGCGCCGAGCATTCTCAGGAACTTTCGAGAGTGGAGTTGGTCCTTGTTTTTTTGCACGCTCAATCACGTCCTTTTCGAATTGCGGCCAATCACCTGCGGCTTCTTCTTCCAAGACCGTCTGCCGATCGATGACGTAGATCTTCGGAGCACAGGCCGAGAAAAGAAGACCTACGGTTACAAGGAGGAGTCGTTTCATTTCAGCGGCCCTTTCTGTGACTGTTCTACAATCTCTTTTGTGCCTTTCGCGAGGAGACTGGAGATCGGAATCCCGCGAAGACTCTGATTTTGATTTATTCCTAAAATCGAAAGGCCCACGTCCATATTCATGAAGCCCTCGTTGAAAGAAAGTCCAACTGAAGTCGGAGCTCCCAGCTGCAACGCCGTCCGGAGCTTATTGAACTTCTCATCTTCATAGTTCGGATCAAGGACATTGATCAACGCAAGAAGCTGCGCGCTGCCGATCTCCGTGACGTCGATTCGTCCGTCCATCGTGGATTTGTTGAGATTCACGACAAATCCGGAGCGCGCACTGATTTTTCTCTCCGCTACCGGGAGCCGCTTCAAAAACCTCGAGGGCAAGACTTCAGTCAGATCTAAAGACGTGACACGCGAAAGAGAGCCCACCTGGAGGTTCGACGGTAGCGCGTCCACAAAAAGTTCTCCGTAAACTCGACCCTTGCCGAAGTCGAGATCGAATTGATGCGCGAGCACCATATTCTGCTTCAAGGCAAAGTAACCTACGAGCGGACCATACTCGCGGTCCTCCCATGAGATCTTCGCAACTTTCAGCGGTGCGCTACTTTGTAGAAGCGGGCGAACGCGCTCGAAGTCGACGCGCTCAAAGGGGTTTTGCGTGATGAGTTCTGAAAACTCGAATCCATCGCCGAGCCAAACCAAACGCTCGGAGAACGGCATGCGTCCATTGATACCGGAAAGGCGGATCTCTCCTTGTGAAAGGGCGAGATCTTTGAAGACTAAATTGCCATCGAGAGAAATGTCCTTCCCGCGCGCTACGGAAAGATCAAAAGGAATTTCGATCTGACCTTTCACGTTCTGGCCCGCAAGCGCAGGAAGCTTTTCGGGATAGCGAAGATCGACGCGAACTTTTGATTGCAAAGCCTTGGTCGCTAGATCACCGGTCGCATCGGCCTTGACCGAGAGAAGCTTCTCGACTTCGACATCTAACTTTTGAATGCTGAGGTCCCGTCCATTTCTCAAAGAGCCTTCAACATTCGCAGTCCAGGTTTGAATTTGGGGAACAAGCTTTAGCCACTTCTCATCGAGCTTGACGCCGACTTGCTCAACCGAGACATCTACGTCAGCACTTTGCGCTTTCGCAAAGTCAGGAGAAGCTGCGGCAATAGTTACGAGCGTGTCGGAAATCGAGGCGTAGCCGTGAGCTTCGATCTTTTTGATTTTGATTTGCAAATCAGCCGAGTTACGACCCGAACTTAAATCAACCTTGTAGATAACTTGCAGCGGACTTTTAAAATGTGCCGGTAGCTCCTTCATCTGATGAGGCTCAACCTCTAACACTTCAATTTGGCCGTTGCTCGACAAGGCGCTCGAACCAGCCGGCAGCTTCACCGCGATTTGAGGCGCGATTCTCCAAGTCCCGTAGGTTCTGTTCACGACATCAATTTTTGCCTCTAACTCCACCGAGCTCTGAGACGGAGAATACTTCATCACGCCATCGAAGTTTGCGGTGACGGGCCCAGGAACCTCAGGAAGTTTCTGATCTTTAATCCCAGTTTGGATGGAAGCTTCAACGTCCCCGCTTTTTTGCCTCGTGAAGGTGAATGCGGCTTGCGTAATGATATCGCCCGTCTTCTTTAAAGCAGCCGCGGGACGTAGAATTTCTGCGAGCGACGGGTGAAGATGAACCTGACAAGTGCCGTTGCCGCTTAGAACTTCCGTGGTGGGATTAAACTTAGCCTCGACTTTAGAGGCGAGAATTTCGCGATCAATCACTTGAGTTTTTAAGTCGATCAATGCTGAATCGAGACTTCTCGGGACCTCAAGATCGATGACGTTTTTAACGGCGAACGCCCTCAGCACCTCAGGCTTTACCTCAAGATCCTTTGCGAAGTGCGCGACATGAATCAGCATTCGTTCTTTTAGATCCGAGTCTACCGTGATCTTCTGATCGCCGACATTCACTACCCGAGGGCCTGCAGACAGCGTGGATCTCCCGATGCGCGTTTCAGACTTCATCTTCGCGCTCTTAAGCGCATTCGCTTCGGGCTTTAAAAGTCGTGAGGTTTGCGCAAGGAGCTGAACATGGCTGCTCGAGAGAAGTTTGCTCAACGTCATCTCCGAGTCAGCCGTTTTAAGACGCAGCTGCTGACTCTCAAACATCCATTCGCTTGCCGGAATCTCGTAAGTCCACACTCCACTCTCTTGCCGCAACCCGAACCCGAGTTTTCCTTGCGTTGCGAAGTCGAACTCAAATGTCAGTCCAGGCTCACTAAGAGAAACTGAACTACCCTTTGCGAACGAAAATTCAGAGGCGAGCGAGATCGCCTTGGCGCGAACTTCAGAATCCAAACGCACACTCAAATCATTCGTGCGAACTTGCGTTCTTCGACCCCCCGGACCGATCAGCTCAACGTCGAGATCAACGTTTTTGAATCGGACCTCCTCTACGAACACGCTGCCTGGGGGATCCAGTAGAAGGTGCTCAAAATTCTCGAAACCTACCGCTGAAGCTGACGGTTCCGCCTCGGCAGCGCTTCTCGCGATGACCTTGGCTTTCACGAAAGCATCCTCAACTACGAATCGCTTGATCGTAAAACTTTTCGCGAGGAGCGAGAAATCATAGTCGAGAGCGATCGTTGCAACCGACACGTCGATTCGATTTTCCTCCCGGGTTCCCTTGATCGACAGATTTGCAAACCGAAATCCGCGGAAGAGATCAATCGATCCCTCTTTGTAGTGAAGATCGATTCCGTAGTCGCTCTTCAATTTATCTTTGGCGATGGCCAGCAGCTGACGAGAGCCAGAATCTGTTCTCAAATAAAAGAGAATCGCAAAGGGCACTAAGACCAAAAGCGAAAGAACCACGGCGATAGCGATGAAGATCCGTTTCGTCGACTTAGCGCCCATATGACCTTTGGCTTGTGTTCATGAGTTTGACGCTATCAAGTTGATTTCACATCGGACAACCGTTTTCGCAGACGCTACAACAACGGTTTACAACTCGACCCACGTCTAGCTTGGGCAAGACGGCCGTGGTGACTTTGATGATCTGCGGGTGGTCCGTACGTTTCAGGATCAGCATGAGTCGGCGATGCCCTCGGAATCACTTTAGCTTCTAGCCTGCCGTACCGAAAAGATTCTAGGATATCAGCACATTACAGTGCGATTCCCAAAAGAGGTCATTACGATGTCTGTGATAGCCGTACGGATTGCGACTTTCATTTGCTTCATCACCGCGTTTGCAGTGCTGTCAGCCTGCGGCGGAAAAGAAGAAGGGTCGGCGAAGTTTCCTTCGCTGCTGCCGACACCTACTCCTGGTACGGGACCTGGCACAACCGTCTCCGAGGGGGCCTTTGGTATCTCCGCTAAGTTCCCAACGTACTGGAAGAAACCTTCGCTTCATAAAAACTCTAGCTGGAGCGATCTCTGCGAAATTCCCGCATCAGAAACCAGCTGGGCGGGACGAAACATCTCTTGCACCATGGAAGTCTCCGAACTTGATTTGTGGTTTGGCAACTTTGATCTGGAGTTTCAATCACCCAATGGCATGTGTTCCTACGTTCTTGTCGTTCCCTTCTGGTTTTGGACAGACGAATGGAGAAGCGTATCCGGAGCAGTCAGCTATACGTACGACAAGCGCAACGATCGTATCAGCTCATTCGCCTATACCCCCGGCGTGGGAAGTACGGCGGGCGACGTTCTCGTTAAAGCTGACACGTCCGGAAAGCAGTTTGTCGGTTGCAAGTACGATTACACTGGCCAGTACACTGACGCTGGTAATTGCTGCATGGGCGGCGTGACAGCCACGATCACGATGATCGAAACCACTGGCACGACAAGCCCGCCCGTTGACGCCGAGATCCAATTTGGTGGGAACGCTTTCAACTGCGCAAAAGGTCCCGCTTTGGATGTCGGCAAGACCCTATCAGGTGGTCCTGAGTATCCTTTGGTTTCAACTGAAGGCGGCAAGAAGACTTACTCGTACAATGTTAAGTCGATGCTTGAATCAAAGAAGTATAGTGAGACCCGTTACGTTGCGAACTACCTTCGCTCCGGTTTAACCCGCCCTCTTGCTTTCTCTACTGAGCCGTATGCCATGGGTTACTACCAGTGGCATTGTTACGACTCCGCATTCGAGAAACTAGCTACTATCAAACTTGAAGTTCGCGAATGGAATTTGGAGGCAGAGCTAGCAAAAGGATCGTCAGGTTCCCCTGATACCGGCGGTACGGAGCCAAATTCCGGCGAATCCATCAATGACTTTGATGACTGGGAAGACTTAGTTGCGCCGATCGTGGGTTCGCCGCGCCAGTATCCTAAAGGCGATCTCTGATTTATAGCTTTTCAATTCGTGGTGATCAATCGAACGCTTGACTTGCGCGATCACCCCTCAAACCAACATCCAAATTTTTTCGCGCAGAAACAAAAATAGTTTTCTGCGCGGAGAATTTCGATTTACTCTTTTTACATGCACATCAAAAGACGCCATCTCGAGAATGTCTTTTTCGCTCTCGCAACTTCCTTCACCATCCTGCTGATCCTGCTCTCATCAAATCTCCAAGCTCGCGCGGATCACCAGTCACTTACGACCCCTTCATCGAAAGCGGCGCAAGCTGACACGAGCTGCGAAGTTGCCACCAAGGAGCAAGACGTAGTCTTACTCACGAGAGCAACGCTGACGCATGACTCGCGTCGCAAGCTCACGGCGATTGAAGCGATGATCGCACCGTTTGAACCGCCGGTCGCCGAAGTTACGCTCGACCAAGACGTCGAGCAACGTCTGGCTATCCAATCTCAACTCGACTGCATCGCGCGCAAAGAAGAAGTTGTCGAAACAGAGATGCAAGCTGATTCACTTGTTCTCTTCCTAGCTCGGGTTGAATCAAGCCTCGCACCTTCCGGCCCGCTCCACTGCGAACAAGAGTTTGTTCCCGAAGAAGTGCCGGCTCTCGATCCCGACCTTGGCCAACTTCTCGCGCAGAATACTCACTAAGCGAACCGCTCAGATCCAAAGAAAAAGGCGACCACTCGGTCGCCTTTTTTATTTCTCAGCAAGTCCCAAGCCCAATTCTTTCAGTTGCAAACACACTCTTGCATCTTACTCCATCCAACCCAAGTCCATGGATATCATTCGGTGGCTAGCCACTGAGGAGCACCTATGAAGATCATCGCGTTCGTCGTCTTGACCTCGGTCGTCCCAACATCGGTTGCGATGGCTGAAGATTTCTCTCCCTCATCAACGCAAATCCTCTACAAAGAACAATGCTCCGAATGCCACGGCGCAAATGGAGTGAGCCCTATCGATCGTTATCCGAACGTCGCGGGTCAGAAGAAAGGCTACCTGCAAACGGAGATGCTTGCTTTCAAATCGGGATCACGACCCGGCACGATCATGCCATCCATCGCCGAGGGTTTGACGGAGAAAGAGATCGAAGAACTCAGCCTCTATATGGCAAAAATGAAATGCGCTCCGTAGCCAGAGGCATGTCTAGACTTTTGACAGTCGCCTTCCAGAAACGTCTCTAAACTCTTAGGGCATCCAGAGCCATTCGACAGAGCCGAACAAGTGAGGCTGAAAACGAAACCGGTGGCACGAGCCTCGCAGATTCAAGTGGTTGGAACATCTCGCTTCGAGGTTTGATGTATGAGCGCTCTCCTTTCACCAAAACGATTATGGATTCTTGTTAGCTTGAATCTCGGCCTAACCGCGGTCGCGCAAGGCGCCGGAGTAACCTGCGCCGAGTTTCTCCGATCTAAGCCGATTCCTGCGGTTGGGCTAGTTGCCGAATCCTTGCAGCGCCACCACGGAACAAAGCTCATGTTTTTTGAGGAAAACGAGTGGAACGCCTGGGGTTTCTACCGCCGTGGAGTTCCCGAGATCCATGTCAAATCAACACTCAAAGATTTCCAGAAACAGGCGATTATCCTCCATGAGGCCGTACACGATACGACTGATCGGAAGATTGCCATGAACCCGGTGTTCGCCAATACGATTCGCGGGATCTGGTTCAAATCCGAGGCGAAGCACAATCTCGTGTACGCCCTTCCGAAAGACCAAACTGACATCAAGATTCCCTACGGCTACGGCAATGGATTTCAAAGAGATGAGCGCCTCGCATGGCGACGCGAACTCAGCGTCCTGAACCGGCTTCAAAAAGACTTATGGAAACATCAGGGCTTTGATGGCGGTTTCAAAGTCGAATGGGCGACACGCGAGCGCACACCGCAAGGGAAGAACTTCGAAAATGCGGATAACTATTTCTTAGGTTTAACTCATGAAGCTCTTTCAAAACTCGTTGAAGGCGACACGAGCTCTCATGCTGCCCGTCTTGAAGCCGAGTTCTTGCTTAAAGATGAGCCGAACCGCTTCCACAGCGAGCCTGGGAGCAAATCGAAAGAAATCGTCACAATGAGGTTCTATGTTCCAAAGAAAGGAACGGTGGCCGGTTTCTTTACGGAGATACCTGTCCACGCGCCTGAGGGTAAACTCCCCGAGACGCGTGAACTCCGGATTCAAAAAGCCTTACAAACGATCGAGTACGCGATGAAAAATCCTTTCCCGCCTATCGAAGGAATTGAGTAAACCAGACCCTCAATCCCGCAAGATATGACAGTTGTAACCACCAGGATTCTTCTGAAGATAATCTTGGTGGTAATCTTCGGCGTCGTAAAACTTCGTTGCCGGAACGATTTCGGTCACGACGGGATCTCGGAATTCACCAGAAGCTTCAATCTCCGACTTCACTTTCTGCGCGATCTCGAATTGATGTTGGTCGAGGAAGAAGATCGCCGACCGATATTGCGGTCCCACATCATTGTGCTGTCGATTTAAAGTCGTCGGATCATGAAGGCGGAAGAAATAGCGGAGAAGCTCCTCGTAAGAAATGCGGGAAGAGTCGTACTTCACCTCGATCGCTTCAGCATGCCCCGTGCGACCTGTACAAACCTCTTTGTAAGTCGGGTTTTCCGTTTTTCCACCGATGTACCCGACGCTCGTTTCGACAACGCCCGGAATCTTGCGAATGATTTCCTCGACACCCCAAAAGCAGCCGCCTGCGAAAATGGCCGTCTCTTGCTTCACTGCATAGGCATGAGCGTCCTGATCGCTACCTTTGGGTTGAAAGAACTTGAGGTAGTCTCCGTAACCTTCTTCTTTAAGTTTAGCGACGGGAATGAACCGCAAAGACGCTGAGTTCATGCAGTACCTCTGACCCGTGGGCCGCGGTCCATCCGGAAAGAGATGACCTAGATGCGAATCTCCTTTTTTCGAGCGAACCTCCGTGCGTGACGTTCGCAACTTATGATCCTCGCGGAGGGTCAGATTGTCAGGCTCAAGGGGACGCATGAAACTAGGCCAACCGGTACCGGAATCATATTTATCGAGCGAGCTAAACAAAGGCTCACCACTTACCACGTCGACGTAGATGCCGTGATCCTTATTGTCCCAGTAGGCGTTATCGAACGGTGCTTCGGTTCCCTCGTTTTGGGTCACCTCGAACTGAAGCGGCGAAAGGCGCTGACGAATTTCGTTTTCATTGGGTTTAGAAAAATCTTTCATCTCTGACTCCTTCGAAGATCACAATGCTAACGAACAACGACTTTCCGTTAATAGCTGAGTTGTCTTGCGAAGATCTTTAAGAATACGAGAAACGACTTGAGCATTCTCCACACACATCTCACTGGCAAAACTTCTCAGTTAGACGATGTGAAACCAACCTCACTTTTAGGTCTCTTCATGCGCTCTCTTTAAAGAGTTGGGCGATGATCGCGATCATCTCGCCGTGTACAGGTCCCGCGCGAGATGCGCATGAGCCACGCTCTCGATCGCCAGCGCCAGGAGTTTAAATTCATTTAACATCCAGTCTTTTCAACGGAGAAGGAAACGACCATGCAACTGCTCTCGCCGATCCAATTGAGTGAAGAACTTCGTACAGCCCGATCCCCTCACCTTAGGCGTCGCCGATGGACGCTGGGCCTCTCGCTTCTCGGTGTTGCGGGCGGCAGCATCGTCGGACTTTACCAGATGGGAATCCTTAAGCGACTGCCGGACATTCCTTCCAAATACTTCAATGCGACCAAAGTCGATGCCTCGGAATACGGTTATAAATTTCTTCAATCTCCCGATGCTCTTTTGATGATCGCAAACTACGCGGTGACCGCAATTCTTACGGGTGCCGGCGGAAAAGAGCGAGCTCGCGATCTTCCCGCGGTGCCGATCGCGCTCGCGGGAAAAACTTTTTATGACTTGCTCACGAACCTTTTCCTCGCGAAAGAAGAATGGAAGTACAACAAAGCATTCTGTGGCTATTGCCAAAGTGCGACCATTGCATCGCTTATTTCATTTCTGTTCTCTTTACCCGAGGCTCGCGAAGCCGTGCGCAATTTGCGTGGAGAGATCCAGGAATCGAGCGACACGCGTGGAGACTCGCAAGTTTCGCGCGATGAGTACGACTACGAGCAAGGTTTCGAATACGCCCACGTCTAATTTGGCTAGGAGAACGTATGACTAAGCAAGAAAACCTAAAGCTTAAAAAACTCAAAGATCAAGTCATCGTCATCACGGGCGCATCCAGCGGAATCGGGCTCGCGACGGCAAAGATGGCGGCCATGCGCGGAGCTGCGGTCGTTCTCGCTTCAAGAAACATTTCCGATCTCAAAGAAATCGAAAATGAAATCAACTCAAAAGGCGGTCGTGCTCTTGCCGTCTTTGCGGACGTCTCGAGTGAAGATGACGTGCGGGCTCTTAAGGATGCCGCAGTTCATCGGTTTGGTCGCATCGACACTTGGGTGAACAATGCGGCTGGGTCCATCTGGGGTGAAGTGCTCGCAAGCCCGCTTCCCGAAGCGCGGCAAATCTTCGAGACGAACTTTTGGGGAGTTCACTACGGTTGCCAAAACGCCATCGAAGCTATGCGCACAAGCGGCGGATCGATCATCAACATCGGAAGCGAGGCCTCAGAAAGATCAATCGCTTTCCAAACTTTCTATTCGGCAAGTAAGCATGCGCTCAAGGCTTACACCGAAGGTCTCCGAACAGAACTTGAACGCGCTGACGTCCCGGTCGCAATGACTTTGGTGAGACCCGCCGGAATCGACACGCCGATCCCACAACACGCCGTGAATCACTTACCAAAGGGCGAGCCAGCTCTCCCCGCGCCGGTCTATCATCCTGACGTTGCCGCGCGAGCGATCTTAGCTTGCGCTGAGACACCAAAGCGCGATGTTTATGTCGGCGGTGCCTCAAAACTCTTTACCGTGCTCGAGCACTTGATTCCCCGCGCCCTCGACTTCCTAGTCGAGAGAAAAGTCGCAGACGATCAAACAAAGGGTCAGACCGTCCCGCACACAAAAGAGTATGAAGGTCTCATGCAGGCCCCGCTTCGCGAAGGCGCGATCCGCGGTGGGCACAAAGGGCACGTCTCAAAAACAAGTCTGTGGACCACGATGAGTCTACACCCCTTGGCAAGTGCGTTGACGGTGGCGGCCCTTGGTGTTGCGGTTTACCAATTCAGCAAGGGATCACGCGCTTGGAATTTATCTTAAGTGAAACTTGGCTTCGACAACTCGTCTCTTTGCTTGTTCGTTTCACCGAAGCCGGCGCTGCCATCGTCATCTTCGCGGGCGGCGCCATCGGTTTCTTCCGCTTCGTTTACTCCTCGCTGATCATTAGGCGCCCTGAAGCATTTAGCGAGATTCGCCTTGATTTAGGTCGCTTCCTAGCGCTCGGTTTAGAATTTCAACTTGCATCCGATCTTCTGAGAACGGCCGTTGCACCTTCGTTCGAGGAGATCGGGAAATTAGCTTCGGTCGCAGCGATACGAACCGCACTCAATTATTTCTTGAGCCGTGAAATCAAGGCCGAGCGCGAAGAAGTCACTCGAACGCAGGCGGCTAAAGTCGCTCAAGCTGACGGTACGTCCCGTTGAGCGAAACAACTTGGACGAACATCATTACCTACCTAGCACTTGCGATGACCTTCGCCGGGGTTACGCTAGCGGTACTCTTGATGCGTTTGAGATCAACGCTGTTTATCGCATTTCCGATTGCGCTAGATTTCTTTATGGCAGCAGGTCTGCTCAGGCTTTCGGGCGATTCGACTTGGCAAACGATCGGTATCGCGGCTGGCATCGTCACGATCCGTAAGCTTGTCTCAAACTCACTGGCACGATCCCGCCGCTACGCTCGCGCTCGCTCATAACTGTGCATGAGAGGTGTGACCGAAACTCCGTGAACCACGACAGAGACCGCAATCGCCACCAACACGATGCTAGATATACGAGCAGCTTCGGTGGCGGGACGACCATGATTGATGGCGTAGGTTAGATAATAGATCGAGCCGATGCCTCGGATGCCAAACCACGCCATGAGGGCTCGACTCATGCCGCCCGCCTGTTGCCGCTGCACAACGGAATAAACGGATAACGGACGAATCAGAAGAAAGAGAAGTGGAATGAGAAGTAGGCCAGGCTCCCGCAACGAAACGTAGCTGAGAAGACTTCCAACTACCAGCACGGTCGCGACTTCGCCGATGCGTTCAAGTTGCTCGTGGAAAGTCAGCACGGCACCAACCGTCTGATCGCCGCTGTCGCCGGTGGCTTGCTCAATTTTCTTTTCTAGCTGTTGAAACGAGATCGCGGCCGCAAAAACGGCAATGAATCCGTACGCACTCAGACCGACCGCGACTCCGTAAGCGAGGGCCACCAAGCCGAACCCGAGGAAGTCATCCAGCACTACTGACTCTTCATTGTGTCGTTTATAGTAGGTTACGATGTGCGACAGGATCCAGCCCGCTCCCCAACCGATCATGACACCGCCGCCAATGGCCCATATCAGATCTTTCAGAATCCACTTCATCCCAAACGAGCCTAAGTCGTGAAGTCCCATGAGCCCAAGACCCAACATCACGAATGGAAACGCCGTTGAGTCATTGAAACCGGCTTCACCCGTCAGCGAAAACCTTAAGCGATCTTGATCTTCGGGGCCTTGGACTTGAACACCTGATGCAAGCACAGGATCGGTGGGCGCAAGGATAGCGCCTAGGAGGATGGCTGCTCCCAGAGAAAAATCGAAGATAAAGTAGGCCAGCAGCGCGACGCCCGCTACCGTGATGACCATCGAAGCGGATGCCAAGCGAAGCACCAATCTCCATCGCACATCACGAAAAGGAACTTTCAATTTCAGGCCCGCCGCAAACACGGAAATGATAACGACGACTTCACTTAAGAGTTCAAGAAGATGGCTATGCTGGAGAGTGAGGTGCAATCGATCTAGAAAGAAGGGCCCGAGAAGAAAGCCAAAGGTGAGATAGATGATCGCCGAAGAAAGAGGAAGCCGTTTCAAATGGGAATGGAGAAGGCCCATCGTGATCAGGACCAATCCGATGACCAAATACCAAAACGGCAAATTTTCCATTTCTTCTCCCGCAACCGCGAAGGATTGCGGCCACCTGCCAGGCTGTCTCGCAAAAATGTCTGGCCATACTTGTGGCCATTACTTCTGGCCAATACTTCTGATTACCGGAATTTCTGTTTTGAAATTCCTAACGGTGATTGGTCTCAAATTCGCGAACAAAAATTGTCGAGAGAGCGCAATATTATCGTGTGAGTCTCAACAATATCGCTTTTCTCGTCGTTGTTCAGGCGCTACTTTTGGCGACTTTTGCGTATTGCTTATCAATGCCGGTGATGTGAGCGGAGAGCCAGAAGCGAAGGAACGTAAAAATCTCATCGGGAACGCGGTCACCGCCGGCCCGGTATCGGCCGAGGTGAATGGTGAGCTCGTTCAAAAGGTTTTTGTGAATTTGCTTATGTGACTCCAACCCTTCGTAACCGAAAGAAGCCATAAATCGTTCTTCATCACTAAAGTGAGTCGTGGTCACGGTGACAAGGTCATTGAGAAGACGCATGAGCATCGCCTTCGGCTCGCCTTTTGCGTTCGCTTCAAAAAGTTCGTTCATGATCGAAACGATTTTTTGATGCTCGCGATCCATTTCCTTTATGTCCAAATTGAAGCGTTTCGCATCCCAATTAAAGTATGACACTCGTTCCTCCTACCTTTCAAAACTCTCTCAATGACTAAATTGGAGAACCAAGAATCGAGCCAACGCCGATCCGAGCGCTCGAAGACGAAAACTCAAGTGACACAGCCCTGCTTCAAATGCGCGAGCCAGAAAATCCCGAGCCGAATTCTCGACGGGACATTTTGGCCAGTCGTCATCAGAAAGGTCTGCAAGATCGAATCATGACGAGAAACAACTCGCGCAGAACGCATCTCGATCGCGGCATTTCGCGATTTCAAGACATCCGCATGCCAGAACGGGCGGCACGCGGGGTGCAATGTTTGATCAGCAATGGAAATTATTGCGGCCGTCAGCCATCCCTCGAAGATCCTCTGTGTTCATTGCGGAACTGCGTTTGAATCTCACTCCGCTCAAGACAGATTCTGCTGTCATGGTTGTGAGACCGTGTACCAAATCATCCAGAACCAAGGCCTAAACGATTATTATCGCCTGCGCGACGCGAATCCGCCTCAATGTCCTGTCCCGGCGAGAACTTCGGTTGAAACGTTTGAATATCTCGATGATGCCGATTTCATCCGACGCTTAAGTCCCGACGGGTTGAGGCTCAAATTATTTCTCGAAGGCATGAGCTGCGCCGCATGCCTTTGGCTCCTCGAGCGAATCCCCGAGCTTTGTTCCGATGCCGCCAGCGTGCGTGTAAACATGTCGAGTTCAACCGTTGAAATCGAGCGTATCCCCGGCGGGTCCTTTGCTCGAATCGCAAAAACTTACGATAGCTTGGGCTACAAACCTCACGTCATCAAAGACGCCAGCTCATCGCTTGAAATGCAAAATCGAGAGAAGCGACGCGAACTCATTCGAATCGGTGTAGCGGCAGCGGCAACGGGAAATATTATGATTCTCGCCGTCTCCCTTTATGCAGGCGCGGAAGGCGAACTCGCTCGACAATTTCGTTGGCTGACCGCCATGCTTGCAGCCCCCGTTCTGACTTACGGAGCTTGGCCATTCTACAAAAGCGCTTTGGCCTCTTTGAAAACGCGCCGTTTGAATCTTGATGTCCCGATCGTAGCCGCGCTCATGGCGGGTATTTTGATGAGCCTCTGGGGTCTCACCAGCGGCCGCGAAACACTTTACTTCGATTCTCTCAGCACTTTGGTTTTTCTTCTGCTCTCCAGTCGCTTTTGGCTCAGAGGCGTTCAGCAGAACCTTCTGGATGTCTCAAATCTTGAAGAAGAGCTTCTGACAGGAACCGTAGTCAAGCTGACAGAGCAAGGTTCTCGCGAAAAAGTGAGTGCACTTTCGCTCCATCCAGGCGACCAGGTGGTTCTACAAAGCCCTGCGGTGATTCCGGCAGATGGATTCGTTATCGAGGGCAATGGATTGTTAGACCTCAGCGTGATGACAGGAGAGTCACAACCGATTGCGGCCGAAGTGGGTTCGAGAGTCGAAGCCGGCACTCAAGCTTTGTCCGGAAGTTTCGTCATCCAGGTCGAAAAGCCTGCAAAAGAATCACGGTTAGCGGCAATCCTCCGCGACACCGAAGCATCCGCTCGTGCGAAACCCTCGATCGTCACGTTCGCTGATCGCGTCTCGCAGTGGTTCGTTGGAATCGTGATTACGCTAGCTTTCGTTGTTATTGGCGCTTTCGCTTTCACCTCGCCTTTTGAAGGCCTCTCAAGAGCGCTCGCGCTCGTTATTGTGACATGCCCTTGCGTTTTCGGAATGGCGATTCCGCTTTCCATGAGTCTTGCGATACGTAATGGCGCTAAAAGAGGCATAGTGATCAAAGATGCCGACGCGGTCGAACGGCTGACGCAAATTTCATCTCTGTATTTCGATAAAACCGGAACACTGACCTTCGGAGATTTTCGAGTTCATAAGATCGAGAGCTTCGTCGAAGAAGAAAGTCTCAAGACCCATCTGGCGGCTTTGCTGGCCCTTGAAGAAAATCAAACTCATCCCATTGCCCGCGCGCTCACGATTTCGCTGACGAAGAAAAACCTCCCTCAGTCCAAAGCCTACGACGTTCAACGACTCGAGGGCGGTGGTCTCCAAGGTAGCGTCGATGGTCGCGTCTATGCCATTTGTCCTTGCGGCTTGAAAGCACCGTCGGAAAATGAAAGTTTCGTTTTCTCCTATCGATTGTATTGCGGATCAACGACCGTAGCGGAAATCGAAATTGGCGACGAGCTACGCCCCGAAGCCAATGCGGTTCTTTCCTGGGCGACCGATCAAGCCATGAATGTCTTTCTCTTGTCGGGAGATCAAACGTCCGTCGTGAACGCGATCGCCGAAAGATTAAAGCTCAGCCGTAAGAACGTATTTGCGAAAGCTTCGCCAGAAGATAAAGCCATGATTCTCAAATCGGCAGGCGCAAGCAGCGCCATGATTGGCGACGGCGCAAACGATGCCGCAGCTCTGGCCGCTGCGGGAGTCGGCATTGCCGTTCGCGGGAGTATGGATCTAAGCCTCAAAGCAGCCGACGTCTATCTTACGAAGCCCGACCTCAATAGCTTGCAAGAGTTGTTTTCAATCGCAAAGCTCACCCGCCGCGCGATCCGCCGAAACTTAGCGTTTTCAGCAACCTTCAACATCGTTGCCGGAACTCTCGCTCTCACCGGCCTCATGACTCCGTTGTGGGCCGCGGTCTTCATGCCCCTCAGCTCGCTCACTGTTTTGCTCTCCGCCCTCGCCACAGGAAAACGTCTATGAACATCATCTATTTTCTCATGCCGCTCGCACTCACGCTCGCAGGGCTTTTTGTCTTAGGCTTCGCGTTCGCGGCTGCTCGAGGGCAGTACGACGATCTCGAAACCCCCGCTCATCGCATTCTCCTCGATGACGAAACCGCGACATCCAACTCCGCATCTCAGCGCACACCTAAAAATCGGCTTGGCAATGATCTTGCTATTACAAGCATTGAAACACTCAAGTCGGATCACCGCGAAACAAAAATGTCCCAACCGATGGGACAAAAGAAGGACTCATAAAAATGGCTGAGACATCTCAACCCATCGACCACGAGCAAGCTTCCGGAGGAAAGGTCGAGACGTTCTCCTATGATGATAAGGTCGTAAAGCAATTTGCTCTCGCGACGCTCGTCTGGGGAGGCGTGGCGTTTCTCATCGGATTGATCGCCGCACTTCAGCTCGCAAACTGGAAATTGAATTTCGGCCTTCAGTGGATAACCTTCGGCCGATTGCGTCCGCTCCATACGAACGCCGCAATCTTTGCCTTCGCCGGGAACGCGATCTTTGCCGGCATGTATTACTCGACCCAACGCCTGTGCAAAGCTCGCATGTTCAGCGACACCTTGAGCAAAGTTCACTTTTGGGGCTGGCAACTCATCATTCTTTCCGCGGCGATCACTCTCCCCTTGGGTTACTCACAAGCGAAAGAGTATGCGGAGCTTGAGTGGCCGATCGATCTCGCCATCACGGTCGTTTGGATTGCGTTTGCGGTTAATTTCTTCGGAACTTTGAAGAAGCGTCGTGAACGTCACATGTACGTCGCTCTTTGGTTCTACATCGCAACGATCATCACGGTCGCCGTTCTCCACGTTGTCAACTCCATCGAAATTCCTGTTTCGTGGTTCCAGAGTTATCCGGTGTACGCAGGCGTGCAGGATGCTCTGGTGCAATGGTGGTACGGTCACAACGCAGTTGCCTTTTTCCTAACGACTCCCTTCCTGGGTCTCATGTACTACTTCATTCCGAAGGCGGCGGGACGTCCCGTCTATAGCTATCGACTTTCGATCGTTCATTTTTGGTCGCTCGTTTTCATTTACATCTGGGCGGGGCCGCACCACCTTCTCTACACCGCACTTCCAGACTGGGCGCAAACTCTCGGCATGGTCTTCTCCGTGATGCTCTGGGCACCGAGCTGGGGCGGAATGATCAATGGCCTCCTCACACTCCGCGGGGCCTGGGACCGCGTACGCACCGAGCCCGTGTTGAAGTTCATGGCCGCCGCCCTCACCTTCTACGGGATGGCAACGTTCGAAGGTCCCTTGCTGTCGATCAAGTCGGTGAGCTCTTTAGGTCACTACACGGACTGGATCATCGCTCACGTCCACGGCGGGGCTCTCGGATGGAATGGCTTCCTCACTTTCGGAATGCTCTACTACCTCGTTCCGAAACTCTACAAGACGAAGCTTTATTCAAATAAGCTCGCCAACATTCACTTCTGGATGGGAACGATCGGCATCCTTCTCTACATCATCTCGATGTGGACGTCGGGCATTACCCAAGGCCTGATGTTGCGCGCGATCGACGAAACTGGCCGCCTCGTGTATCCCGATTTCGTTGAAACCGTCACACGCATCGTGCCTCTGTATTGGATTCGCGCTCTCGGTGGAACTCTCTTCCTCGCGAGCTTTCTTGTGATGTGCTGGAACCTCTACAAAACTTGCCAGCTCGCACCGAAGACGGAGAAAGAAGACATCTTCAAGGTCCCAGCACTCGGAAGGCTCGGCGCCGTCACGCATGGGGGAAGTTGGCATCGTCGCCTCGAAGGGCTTGTGCCGACTTTTACGGTTCTTTCCTTTTGCTCCATCTTGATCGGCAGCGTGATCGAAATCCTCCCGACTCTGATCGTGCACACTTACGCTGAGTCGAGCTCTAAAATCGATCCTTACACTCCGCTTGAACAAGCTGGCCGCGATATCTACGTTCGCGAGGGTTGTTACGTTTGCCATTCGCAGATGATCCGAACGATGCCGTCGGAAGTCTTGCGCTACGGGCCGGCTTCGTTGCCTGAAGAGTCGATGTACGACCGACCTTTCCAATGGGGATCAAAACGCACAGGGCCCGATCTTGCGCGC
>SXGS01584120.1_pt1 | contig 41470 bp, 32 predicted proteins | sample 3174681 | NCBI WGS metagenome assembly SXGS01 (sample SAMN11356861, study PRJNA531348) | freshwater metagenome | isolation source: freshwater sample F1-80 | place: China: Fuxian Lake, Yuxi | collected 2017-12-25 | reverse complement strand
GTTTTGGATGAGATTGATGAGCACTTGTTCCAGTTGGGGCAAGTCGGCGCGAATCCACGCCGCGGGAGCCGGTTCAATCTCAAGGCGGATGGCGGATTTGTGCCATTGCGGGGCCAGCAACTCTTGGATTCGAGTGAGCAAACTTTCGGCGGGGATGGTCGAAAAGCGCGGATCCGCGCGCCGGCCGAAATCTAAAAAATCGCGGACGATGCGATCCAGCCGCTTAATTTCCTGGTCTATGACCATGACATCATCGTGTTCGGAAGAGCCATCGAGCAACGTTCGACGGAGGCTGTGGAGGCGGACGTTGATGGCCGTGAGCGGATTGCGGATTTCGTGGGCGACGCCGGCAGCGAGCGTGCCGAGGGAAGCGAGTTTCTCCTGGCGTTCGACCATGGCCCGGCTCTCGACAAGCTTGGCGCGCAGCGGTGACACAGCAGTCCTGTAAATCAATCTGGTCGCGGCAAATCCCAGGATTGCCACCAGGGCGACGAAAGCCACGAGCAGCCACTGCAAGTTGTTCACGGCTTGGTGCGAGCTGGCCACAAAGCGATTAAGAGCCTCTCCCTCGGCGGTCCTGAGCTTGCGGCACAGGTCCAGGAAGGGTTCGGAATGCCCCGCGATCTGTTCCAGGGGCGGCCTCGCGTCAGCCGCCGCCCCGACGGGGGCGCTTCGTTCCAAGAATTCGGTTGTCCTTTCGATGTAGATCGGGAAAGCGGCTTTAATTTGTTTTAGCAGATCGAGTTCCGCCGCCGTTGTAACTGAGGATTCGCTTGAACGGAGCCATCGTTGCACCCTGGCGCTCAACGCCAGGAATCGCGATTTGTCTTCGGGGGCCTTGCGGAAATCAAAGTGGAGGGCACACTCGTTCAAGTCTCGGATGCTGGTTTCGAGGTGCTCCGCGAGATGAAAACTGTGACTTCGGACAGCCCCAAAGTTTTGGCGCACCTGCTGGAGTCCCTGCCAAGCGGCATAGCCGGCCCAGGGGATCAGGCCCGCCAGCAGCGTCATTGAGGCGGCAAATCCAAAGAGCCGCAGATTGACGCGCGTCGAGGGTCTTGCCATCGACCAGCGTGAAGTCATCTCTAGGCGCCTCCCCTTGCCAGTTTTGTCGCCGCCCATCGATCCGAGGCGGAAATCATCCCGGGATGGAGCCCTCGTTCCCTCCGTGTTCCTCGACCACTGCGACCGAGGCGCTGTGCCCGATGATTTTTACTTTAGAGCCTTTTTCGATCAGCTCTCCTTGAGTGATGACATCGAGGATTCGGTCGCCGAACCGAGCTTTTCCGCCGGGGAGCAACGGAGAAATCGCCACGCCGTTCAAACCAACTTGGGAGGTGTGCCGCTCCTCTTCCGCGGTGTTGAAGGCCTCTCCGCTGGCCGTTTGTGACACGAGTTTATTGTAGAGTGAACTCTTCGGGAAATAGCCCGCCATGACGACGACAACCGCGAGCGAGACGATGATAGCCACGCTGATGTCCCGAAGTGGAATTCGCAGTTGCGGAAACGCGGGCCACGAAGGCGCGCCGGGATACATGTCCACCATGCCCATGACAATCGCCACCAGCATCAGCACCCCGCCCGTGATTCCGGCGATGAAAGTTCCAGGAAAGAGGAATAACTCCACGGCCACCAGGACCAGTCCCAAAACGAACACAACCCCCCATCCCGCCCCCGAGAGGCCGGCGACGTAGCCTCCGAAGAAATAAAGGGTGAACGCGATGATTCCGATGATTCCCGGCAACCCGAAGCCCGGTGTTTTGAATTCGATGTAGACTCCAATCATGCCAATGATGAGCAGGATGGGCGCGATCGCGTTGATCCAGGTGCCTAGTTTTTCCGCCCCTGTCGGCTGGATATCCACTCGCTGCGCGGCGGTGTAGCCGAGCTCAACCAGGAGCGCGTCGAGCGACTCCACAGTGCCTGAGGAAAGCAGTTTTTTCGGAGGGTCCCCATACTCCTTCGACGCCTGACGGTCGGTCAGCGTCAGGATGTTTCCCTCTTTGTTCAAGACCTCGCCATCCATTTTCAACTCCTTGGTCTTGTCTATCATCGCTTCGACGACTTCGATGTTGTGACCGTTTTTTTCGGCTTGAACGCGGACCAGTGCCCGGACCGCGGAGGTCATCTTGACCTCCATGGTGTCGGGGAGCTTTTCGGCGACTCCTCCTCCCGGCGCCATCATGATCGGCGCCGCCGCGCCGATGACGCTTTGAGGCGCCATGTAGATTTTTTGGGTCGCCGTGGAGATGAAAGCGCCTGCCGAGAAGGCCCGGTCGTTGACATACGTCACCGTGGTTCCCTTGAACTTGCTGACGATTTCGATGATTTCCTCCGTCACATCCACCCTGCCGCCATCGGTTTTCATGTCGAGAATCAACGCGGTGGCGCCCGACTCCATGGCATCTTTGACCCCTCGGCGGACCACGTACACCAAGGGTGGCATGATATTCTCGCGGATGGGGATGACGTACACCTTGTCCTTGGCAGGGATGGCGAGCTCCGGCCGTTCGGCGGCCGCGGCGCCGCCAACGCGCCCCGCGAGCAGGGCGGCGAGCACGAATGCCGCGGTTGGCCACGCCGCGAACCAAGCGCGGGCTGCGCTTCGTTTTTCAGGAGGTGCTGACATTCGAGGGGTGGAAAAGCTTTTTCCGTGCCTGTTATTGCATTGTCGGCCTCGGGCTTTGACGGCAGGCGATTGGGGTGATTCAGGCCTCATGCTCGCAAAATGCTGCCTAAAATGGCGGTTGAATGTGGGTCCTTGCTGCGCACAGGTGGATTCTCACTTGCCACATGAAGACTCCCAAATGAGCTCCAAAGGGCTTTCAAACCATTAGCACGCGCTCGTTGGCCATCCTCGTTGAATCTGGCACGAAGGCAGCTAACGCAAGAAGTTATAGTCGCTTTCAAGTCAATGACATTTGCCATGAACAGAAACCAACACACTCTATTATGACCTCCATTTTCGCACAAATCAATTTGCCAGCCTTCAGATTGGACATCCTTCTTTACGGCATCGGCGGCCTGGTGTTGTTCGTGTTCGGCATCCTCCTGATCAACTTTGGAATGATCTACATCCGCGCGCTTTTCTCCGGAGCCAAAGTGACGGTCACTGAGCTGATCGCGCTGCGGCTCCGTCGGATTCCCCTTGGCCTGATTGTGGATGGGCGAATCACGGCGGTGAAGTCCGGCCTCCCCGTTTCCATCGATGACTTGTCCACCCACTTTCTGGCTGGCGGCAACGTGCAAATGGTAGTTCTGGCTCTCGTCGCCGCGAAAAAGGCCGGCATCAACCTCATCTTCGACCGGGCTTGCGCGATCGATCTCGCGACAAAAGGGACCGGCAAGACTGTGTTGGAAGCGGTGAAGACTTCGGTCAACCCGAAAGTGATCGATTGCCCGGCCCCCACCGCCAGCAAAACCACGATCGATGCGGTTGCGAAGGACGGAATCGTCATCCGCGCGAAAGCCCGCGTGACTGTGCGAACGAATCTCGACCGGTTTGTAGGAGGCGCGACGGAGGAAACCATCATTGCTCGCGTGGGTGAAGGCATTGTGTCCACGATCGGTTCCTCGGACAGCTATAAGCAGGTGCTTGAGAATCCAGACCGCATATCCAAAACTGTTTTAGGCAAAGCTCTCGACAGTAATACGGCGTTCGAGATTCTTTCGATCGACATTGCCGACGTGGACGTGGGGGAAAATGTGGGAGCGAAGCTGCAAGCCGAGCAAGCCGAGGCCAACAAGCTCATCGCACAAGCGCAGGCGGAAGTGCGCCGCGCCGCCGCGGTGGCCACGGAGCAAGAAATGGTGGCGCGCGTCTCGGAGATGCGCGCGCGGGTCGTGGAGGCCGAAGCGCAGATCCCGCAGGCGGTCGCTCGAGCCTTCGACAAAGGGCACCTCGGCGTCATGGATTACTATCGGCTCCAAAATGTCCAAGCCGACACGACGATGCGCGAGCGCATCGGAAGCGACGGGGGAGACGCGGGCGCCGTTGGCGGACAGTCTGTGAAACCATAATCCCTTGCCATGGATTCGATGAATCCTGCTTTCGCGGCAAACTTGTTCGACAACCCGCTGGTCTTGCTGGCCATTTTCCTGGTCAGCGCGTTTTCCAACTGGCTGATGAAGCGGCGCCAGGAGAAGGAAGCGCGGGAATCGGAGGGCCGAGCCGGGCAGGAGCGGCCGGCCGGGAGACCGCCGCAGCCGACCGAGCCGCAAGACTTTGAGGAAGCCTTGCGCCGACTTCTGGGAGAGGAGCCTCGCATAGAGGATCGAGCTCCTCCAGCGCCGCCCCGCGTCCCAAGTCACACGCACACGCTTGAAGGCGAGTTACGCCGTTCGACTCAAGAGATTCCATCCAGCGTTGGTCCCGTGCAGCCGTCTCGCGGGCGGATGATCCCAGCCGAGGGGGTCGCTGGCACGCCTGGGATGTCGTCCCGACAGCAACCTTCCCCGCGCAGCGAATCCGCTCCCATGCAGGCGGTCATCGCGAAGATAAGTGCCGATCGGCCTCCGCCTGCCAACGTGGTCGAAGCTTCCCGCGCCATTGACGATTCCGCATTCGAGCTCCACAAGCGGGCTCCGAGGATGGCGGCGCCCTCCCACGGGCACGCCGCCCGCAGGCGAACCACCTCCATGTGGCGAGATGCTCGGAGAGCTCGGCAGGCTTTCATCGGGTCGTTGGTCTTCGGTCCACCAAAGAGCTTGGAGCGTTAACAACCGGCATCTCAGCCGGGACCCACATCGATGCTGACTATCATCACACTCCTCCTTGTTGGCGCCACCTTGATGTTCTTGGAGACGGTGCTGCCAGGAATGATCGCGGGCGCCATTGGTTTTCTCTGTCTCGTCGCGTCCGTGATCCTCGCCTACACGGATTTTGGCTTCCAAACCGGCAACTTGATTTTCGGCGTGGTGGTGGCCGGCTTGGCAATGGGAACCTTTGCCTGGCTGAAATTTTTTCCGGACAGCCGAATCGGGAGAATGTTCATCTCGAAAAGTGTCGTCGGCGAGCTTGATGTGGCGAAGCCAGAGCTGCTGCATTGCACGGGGGTGGCGATCACCCAGTTGAGGCCCTCCGGTTCCGCCTTCATCAACGGAAAACGCGTCGATGTCATCACGGAAGGAGGTTTGATTGACCGTGGGGAGTCGATCCAAGTGGTGGCCGTCGAGGGCGCGCGAGTGGTTGTGCGCGAAAAGTAGATCCTTTCAGGAATTAGTAAGCCATTAAACCGAGGCACGCTCGGGGCGCCAGGCAATGAGTCAGATCGCGTTTGAAATAGTCCTCATTTTTTTTCTGCTCCTCGCCAACGGGGTTTTTGCGATGGCGGAGATCGCCGTTGTATCGTCCAAGAAGTCCCGGCTGCGCCGTCTAGCGGAACAAGGGAATGGGAACGCTAGAATAGCCTTGGAACTAGCCGAATCTCCGAATCGATTTCTGTCGACCGTGCAGATAGGGATCACGCTCGTGGGCCTTTTAGCAGGGGCGTTTGGGGGCGCGACGCTGGCTGCCGAAATGGCGCGAGCCATGGTCAAATTGAAGTTTTTTGCCGACTACGCTCAGCAGATCTCCCTGGGGGTTGTGGTGACGATCATCGCCTTTTTCTCCCTCGTGCTGGGCGAGCTCGTGCCGAAACGCTTTGGGATGAGCAACCCCGAGCGCATCGCCATGATCGTGGCGAGGCCCATGAACTGGCTTTCGAGATTTGCGGGGCCGGTGGTGGCGTTTCTCAGCAATTCCACGGAGACATTGCTTCGATTGCTCGGCTTCAAATATGAGAAGGATGTGGCGGTATCAGAAGAGGAAGTCCGGGTCATGATGCAAGAGGGAGTCCGGGCTGGAGCGTTCAATAAAGTGGAGAGCCATATCGTGCACAGCGCGCTGGAGCTTGATCAATTGCCCGTGCGGGACATCATGACGCCGCGCCCCAAACTGATCTGGCTCAACCAGGACGACACGCACGATCAGATCTGGCACAAGATCGTGGTGAGCAATCACACGCACTTTCCGGTTTACAAGGGCAGTCGCGAGGTCGCCGCGGGCATGGTGTCCATCAAGTCGATTTATGCCAATCTGGCCGCGGGCGCCAACGTCCATCTGAAGGACCTCATGGTGCCTCCGCTCATCGTGCCGGAGTCGCAGACCGTGCTCCAGCTCGTGGAGACGTTCAAGCAGTCTGGCACCCACATCGCGCTCGTTGCCGACGAGTTCGGCAACATTCTGGGTTTGGTGACCTTGAACGACGTCATGGAGGCTGTCGTGGGTGAATTTCCCACGCAAGGCGAACGCGCGAGGCCGGAGGCCAAAAGACGCGATGACGGCTCCTGGCTCATCGACGCCACCATTCACCCCGAGGCCGTGGAGAACGCGCTCCCGAATTTCAAATTTGGCGGGGACGCTTACACGGAGTATCAGACACTCGCCGGATTCGTCGTCAAACAGCTGGGACACATTCCCAAGGAAGGCGAGACCTTTGAAAGCCAGGGCTACATTTTCGAGGTGCTCGACATGGATCATCATCGAGTGGACAAGGTCCTCGTCATGACGGCGAAGCCCCTCAAAACAAAACCATAGAGCCCCTGGAAATTCCAGACAGTGCTTAGAACCGGCGGCCAGGCGGGCGGAGCTCCGCCATCGACTTCCAAATGATGGCCGGGTTGTCTGTGATGATTCCGTCGACCCCGATCTTTAGGAGTTTGCGGGCCGTGGCCTCGTCGTTGATGGTGTAGATCCAGACACTGAGGCCTCTTCTGTGGGCTGCCCGGACAGAAGACCGCGTCACTTGGCTGTTCCACACGGCGACCCGTGCTCCGATGGATTTGATTTCGTCGAGCCAGCCGGCGCTCAGCGTCTTCTCTGAGTCCGTGAGTTTTCTTTTTTCACGAGCCGAAGGTGGACCCAGGGCCCCGAGAATTTGGCTCGGCTCGAGCCGTTTGTAAGCCCGCAGATATTCCCAGTCGAAGGCCTGGACAACGACCTGGTTGAGGAGACCGCGTTCGCGGATCAGCTTCACGCACCCATCAGGAGCGCCCGCTTTGCGTTCGATGAGCGTCGAGCTGCCGCGTTGGATCACATCCAGGGCCTCAGCGAGCGTTGGGAGGGTGAGTTGGGGGGAGGGAGGCCGAAACCAAAGTCCTGTTTGCAGCAGGCGAAGCTCTTCGAGCGAGCGGTCGGAAACTTTCAATGCCTTGCCTCCCCACAGGGATAGGGCGTCGGTCGTGCGGTCGAGAGTGGCGTCGTGGAGCACCACAAGCTCCTCGTCCTTGCTGTGGTGGTAATCCAACTCGACGAGGTCGGCGCCCGACGCGACGCCTCGTTCGAAGGCGGCCAAAGTATTTTCGGGAGCCACAGCCGAAAAGCCTCGATGGGCAATGACCAGGGGGCGCGGGAGGTTCAGCAAACGTTCGACAGGGGATTTCGTGGCGTTCATTGCGGCTTGGGCCGAGGTGGAGGATTGGCATGCCAGCATCAGAACAATTGCCGCCGATCGCCTGAGTGATTGGATAGGGCGCACCCATGGATTATCCCCGTGATGGCGATCCCAGGCAAGCATCGGGCGAGACATCTCGCAGGAATAGACTGGCCGCACGGTCAGCGAACCTCAAGCCACATGGCGTGAGAGCGAAGCGAGTCTCGTCCAGGATCGCTGTCCCCTCCGCCACAAGCGTGTTCATGGAGTCCAGCCAATGTTCCCGCAGGTCGAAACCAGTCGTTCTCTTGAAAGCATCAAAAGGCCATCCGGCGTTCATGCGGAGTCCGAAACCGGCGATTTCGCCTGCTCGTGCCAGGGGGGGGAGGCGATCTTGGGATTCGATGGCTCTTTGACCTTTCTCCAGTTGCTCGCAATAGAGCTGGGTGTTCGACCAGTTCTTCGTGCGAACTTGGTTTGTGAAACCGGCGGCGCTCGGACCCAGCCCATGAAATTCACCGCCCCGCCAATAGTTCACGTTGTGCCGGCACGCGCGGCTTGGGATTTCCTCGCGGATTGACGATGGAGAGGCGCGGTTGCGGGCAAAGTTGGCGACTTCGTATTGCGTGAAGCCGCTCGCCCCGGCGACTTCCACCAAGTCATCGTACAGGTCGCAGGCGAGATCCTCGTCCACGTCAAACTGCCCGGCTTTAAGCTGCGCGTAAAGCGCGGTATCCTCCTCGTAAATGACTTCGTAGGATGAGAGATGCTCGCTGTCGAGGGCGATCGCCTCGCGCAGGGTGTTCCGCCAAACCTTCCTCGTCTGCCCTGGAATGGCGAACATGAGATCGAGGTTCAAATTCTGGATCCCTGCCTTTCGAAGCGTGTCCACGGAACGGAAAACCATGTCGCGGGTATGCACCCGGCCGAGACGATGGAGCAGGGCTTCATCGAGCGATTGGACACCCATCGAAATCCGATTCACCCCGTGGTCCGCGAGTAATCGTGCCTTGTCGAGGGAAACCGTCGCGGGGTTGCATTCCACTGTCCATTCCTCCGCCCCCGTCAGGCCCAACCGGTCCATCGCTCCCAGCAGGATCTCCCATTGGGAAAGACTCAGGAGCGACGGGGTGCCGCCTCCAAAAAAAATAGTTCTCGGCTGAATATCCCCGCTCACCATTTCCAGCTCTCGAATCAAGGCGTCCACGTAACGGTCCACCACGTCTCCTTGAGGCTTGGCTGAGAAAAAGGCGCAGTAATGACATTTTGCGGCGCAAAATGGCACATGCACATAGAGACTGCCGATGGATTTGGCGCTCACCATTCCCAGCCTGATAGCACGATCGGGCGAGGAAAATCGATGATTAGTTTTCCGGTGAGGAATTGAAGCGTCGAGGATTGAACCTTAACCGGCAGCTGAACCTCGTGGAGATTTGCAAAAGCGTGGATCGGGAAGGCTTGACGAGGAGGGAGGCATATCCCTTGTGGATCTGGTAAGTGATTCGGAAAAACTTTATCGCCAGGATTTTGCGGAGCATCAGACCTCAGAAAAGAAGGGGGGATTCGTTGCCAACAAATCGTTTTCCATTTCCTTGAAATCTTCACTCAACCGTTCCGTCGTCTCTCCGTCCTCGGTTCGGTTCAGGGAAATCTTTCCAACTGGGGGAAGGCTCGGATTCGGAAGAAATAGACCTTGGAACCCCCGCCTGGATCGGTGGTTGGAGCGATTTGGTCCGTGAACGAGCCAATGATCCAGCCATCGGAGGTCACTGTTCGACAGCCTCCGATGGCGTAGGGATTCGTCAGCGGTTCGCTCACTGCGTGATCCTTCCAAGTGCTCCCATTATCGTCTGACATCAGACAAGCGAGGCGAGGCGAAGTGGCATCGCGTGAAACGCAGAAGAGTGGCGGACTTGGGCCCGCAGTCGAGCGGGTGAAAAAGCCGTCCAGGCCCCGCAAGCTCAACTGCTGGGCGGTAAACTCAGGATGTCGATCGACCTCCCTCCGCGCTGTTTTCAAGTCATAGCGGACATAGTGCTGTCTGGGTGGGTTGGTTTGGGCGAGGTAAAGAAAATGAGCCTTGCCGCCTTGGGCCAGCAGACTCGCTAGCCAGGTGTGGGAGTCGAATTCGTCGTCCAGCGTGATTCGATCGGAATCGCCACTTTCGTCCGCCGCCACAGGAACCGTCACCCGATTCCCATCCATTCGCCCCCATGTGAGCCCGCCGTCGCGAGATTGGAGATAGTGGATGTCCCAGTACAGATACACGCCATGCTTTTGGGATGTCCACGCCGCATGAAGGACTCCAAACTCATCCAGATGGCACAAGGGGTACTGGAGGATCGCGCTTTCGCCTCGCCTGAATAGGGTGATGGATGAGAGGACGGAACCGTCGAGTCCGATTCGATGGAACGAGTTGTTATGGGAAAAGAAAGCGAGCTGCCGCCGAGGTTCGTCCAGAACCATCGAATACTTGCCAGCGGCGCCTCCAGGTATCCTGGTGATGTGGGGTGTCGCGTAGTCTTCGGAAGACAGAAATCTGTAAAGATAAGCGTGCCCATCGACAAAGTCGGGTCGCACGACGTAGAGATTGTCGGCGGCATCCGATTCGATGAGTGGCGGATTCGTCGCATTGGTTTCGGAGTGAAGCGTGCGGAACGCGCGTCCGGCATCGGCGCTGTGTGAGAGGCGCCAGGCTTGGGCGGTGTAAGCGTCGTTTCGGGATCGAATGTGGGTCATGAAAAAACCTCGACGATTCCAAACGACTTTCTGGTTGTGGCTTTGAAAGGTCCCGTATCCAGTGGCCTCTGGATCGACACATATCAGTTCAATCGGCTGCGGTTTTGGTTGGGCGGCCAGGGCACCGACAGCTTGCTCGTGAGGAGCCGCGGTCACGGCCGTGCGGCGGGCGCTTTCTTCGATGGAAGCACTGGCTTTGGGCGGAGGTGGCGGTGGGTGCACAGGGTGCAGATAGAGGCGAAACCAATGCTCGGTGTAGAGCCGCACGACGTCGGCTGGCAAGTTATGTCCGAGGCCATCGTAAAGAACAAACCGGAAGCGTTCGGGATCTTGCGTATAGAACGGGAGGGCGGCATCGACGAAGGCTCGGGTGCTGGCCGGATCAACCACCTTGTCCGCGCCTCCATTGATCAGAATGACAGCTTTGGGAAAGAGGTTTGAAACGGAATGGATGGGATCCGCGGTGCTCAGGAGGGATCGGGTTTCAGGCCAAAGTCCGGCCTCGCCAGACCGCCACAAGCCATTGGGTTTCCAAGTGTCGAGCCAGCGCTCGTAGGCTCCGGTGGCGACGAACCCAACCAGAGCCTTCAGGCGGGGTTCGCGGACGGCGACGGCGAGCCCGAAGATTCCCGTGGTCGAACTCCCCATCCAACCAATCCGATCCGAGTCGACTTCTGGCAGCCCAGCCAGGTGGTCGATCACTCGTGAAGCGTCCGCCGGCGTTCGGGCGCCGCCAAGGGCATAGCTGTGGGCGAATCGTTCATCGAACATCAGCCATTGAGCTCGCCTTGAAGGATCTTTGTCCGGTGGGTGCGCTGCTGTGAAGGCGGCGAGCATGAACCCTTCCCGCACGAGATTGGTGCTCCAGTCAGGAAGGCTATTAGCGGGCAGCGATCCAAGGAGCAATATCACCGGGCGTCGCGGGATCGGGCTCGGGGCCCAGGCGCGTTGGATCGAGATGGGAGGGTCTGAGTTGGTGAGCGTGGTGGCATCCCAGCGCCACCACGCGGACTCAGCGGCGCCCGCGGTGAAAGTCAGCGTGAAGAGAGCTAGCCACCGGACTGCCAGCCGAGCCAACCGGCGCCGGCCTGCTCGAAGGGTTTCAAGGATAAATGGAGGCGCCCAACCCGCGTCATCACCGCGGTCACTAGCGCGACAGCTTTGAGATTCAGGCCTGGTCATCTTGCAGCGAATCAAGCCAGGAGAGGTCGAACCACTTTCGCTTGGGTGACGGAGGCGTCGGTCAAGCTGTCGAGCCGTCCTTCGTGTGGGTAGGCAAGCTTCTCATGATCCAGGCCCAAAGCATGCAGCAGCGTGGCGTGCAAATCATAAACTCGGACGGGGTCGTGAACCGCGCGGTAGCCAAAATCGTCCGAGGCCCCGTGGACATAGCCTTTCCTGAAGCCGCCGCCAGCAATCCACAGCGAGAACGCGTGCCGGTTATGATCGCGGCCGTCCTTGCCTTGCGAGATGGGCAGACGGCCGAATTCACCGCACCAAAGGACGATTGTGGAATCCAGCAAGCCGCGCTGTTTTAGATCCATGACCAACGCCGCGCTGGGTTGGTCCGTCATCGCGCAGAGGCTCTTGAGCTGCTCAGCGTTCTTGTCATGTGTGTCCCACGGCTGGCCCGAGAGGTAGACCTGGACGAATCGAACTCCCTTCTCGACGAGGCGCCGGGCCATCAGGCAGCGCTTCCCGTAGTCTGCTGTGGCGCCGTTCGAGTGATCCAATCCATACAACTTTTTGGTCGCGCTCGATTCCTGTCCCAAGTCCAGGACCTCGCCCACTGAGGTTTGCATTCTCGCGGCGATTTCGAAATTGTTGATTCGGGCTTCGAGATCCGAGTTCTCCACGCGGGAATCGAGGTGCCGTTTGTTCAGTGAGCGCAGAAAATGCAGCTGGTTTTCCCGAGCGGCGGCGGACACGTCAGGCGGTGTCGCGAGATTGAACACAGGTGATCCTTCGGATCGAATCCGAGTTCCTTGATAATGGGCTGGAAGCCAGCCCGATGTCCAATTGCGAATGCCGTCCACGGGCAGGCCCTTGCGGTCGGAGAGCACGACATAGGCCGGAAGATCCTCGCGATCCGATCCGAGTCCGTAGAGAACCCAAGCTCCCCAAGTGGGTCTGCCGCCCTGGAATTTTCCGGAGTGGATGAGCCGGAGCGCCGATTCATGGTCCACTGAATCCGTGCACATCGAATGAACCATGGTGATGTCATCCACAATCTGTCCCGTATGCGGGAGGAGTTCAGAGAGGACCATGCCGCACTGGCCGCGCTTAGAAAACTGATAAGGCGACTGGAGCAGCTTTCCGGCCTGTTTGTCGAAGTGGATTTCGAGATCGCCCCCGGGATAATCCTGCCCGTGCCGCTTGGTGAGCTCGGGTTTGGGATCGAACAAATCCATTTGGCTTGGACCGCCGTGCTGGAAGAGACAAATCACGGATTTGGCGGTGGGCTGATGATGGGAGGATTTCGCGGCCAGCGGAAAACCCGAACGATTCTTCGAAAACGCGGCGAGCGACGTCTGGCCGCCCAATAGATGATTTATCGCGAGAAGTCCAAGTCCTCCCGCGCTTTTGCCAAGAAATGCCCGGCGGTTGAGTGAGAACTGGTTCGAGATCTGTGGGAGGCTCGTGGACATGCGCGTGTGGTTAGTCGAGATAGGAAAACTCGTTGCTGGCAAGCAACATCTGGCAGCAGTCGATCAAGGCTTTCAGGGCGGCATCCGCCTCTCCCGAATACACTTCCTGCTGGGTCTTCAGGAAAGCGATCGCGGCCTCCTTCTCAGCCGGCGTCGGCGGTCGCGAATAGGTCATCCAGTAGGCGTCTTCCACAGGCGTCTCGTTCGACAAGCGCGACGCCATCCCGCGCGCCCTGCGGCGCGTGAAATCCGAGTTCAAAAGCGTCAGGGCTTGGAGCGACACGGTGGATGCTGTCCGCTGGCCGCAAGCAGGGTTGAGTTGGGGCGCGTCGAACACTTCCAGGATGTGGATCGGGGCCGTTCTCTTGCGTTGCATGAACAAGGATCGTCGGCGAGTTCCCGGGGCAGCGTCGTCGGTCACCACTTGCCCTTCCCGATCCTGGCTGACAGGCGTGTAAGGGCCGTGGAGGGTTGGGCTCAGTTCCCCTGACACCGCCAGCATCGCGTCGCGAAATTCCTCGGCATCGATTCGGCGAGGCCGCATCCGCCAAAGCAGCGTGTTGTCTGGGTCCGATGACGGGGTGCGGGAAGGCGAAGCGCTGCCTTGGCGAAACACCGCCGAGGTGACCAAAAGCCTGTGAATCCGCTTCAGATCCCAGTTTGAGCGGATCAACTCTGTCGCGAGGAAGTCGATCAATTCAGGATGGGTGGGGCGGGAGCCGCTGACGCCGATGTTGTCCACTGTGGCGGCCAGGCCTTCCCCAAAATGCTGCTTCCAAACACGGTTGACCATCAAGCGGGCGACTGTGGGATGCTCGGGCGAGGTCAGCCAGCGGGCGAGGGCGAGCCGGCGGCCGGAAGTGCGGAGACCAGCTTTCGAATCGGCGGCATATCGGTTTCCGGGCGTGGAGAGCGCCTCGAGAGCGGTCGGCGCCACTTCGCGGCCTTCGGTAGCGTGGTTGCCGCGGATTAGGAGCCGATGCGTGGGGGGGGCGGTGGGCGGCTCCGAGACGTGCGCGACTGTGGTCGGCGCCGGGGGCTTTTCGGATTCGCGCCTGGAGAGCGCGGCCCTCAAGGTGTGGAGGGCCGCATCGCATTCTGGAAAGCGTCGCGCCACGGCCTTTTCTGCCAGATTCCATAACGCTTCATGTTCCTTGAGTAGTTTATTCGCCTCCTCTTTTCTGTCCTTTTCCGCCGTGTCCAGCGCCTTCTTCAAATCTTTGCGAACGGTCTCGGGCAAGGATGCCAAGTTGGCTTCCAGGAGCCTGGCCTTGAACGGGGCGATCAGTCCCTGAATGGACTTGTTGAGGGTTTCAATATCTTTTTCCCATAGCTCGATCGCCTGTCGAATCCTAGTCCTCTCGACAGCGGTGGCGAGTCCCACAACGCGCTCGCCTGGCTTCAGCCACTTTTCGGGGTCGAAGGCAGGTCGCAGGATTGACTGGAGCCCGTAATACTCGGTCTGGAGAACGGGTTCGAACTTGTGGTCGTGACAACGCGCGCACTGCAGCGTCAAGCCGAGCAAGGCGGATCCGATGATGTGGACGTTTCCTTCGAGAACCGAGTAGCGGTCGACTTTGACTTCGAGCGGATTTCCATCGCTTTCTCCACTGCCGTCAGGCGCGTTGCGCAAGAAGTGTGTGGCCACGAGGCTTTCTCCTTGTTCCGGGGAAACGTCGCCGTCGCGAACGAACCCAATCATCTCGTCCCCGGCGAGTTGTTCTCGAATGAATTGGTCGTAAGGTTTGTTCGCATTGAAGGCTGAGACGACGTAATCACGATAACGATAAGCCAGAGGGCGATCGCTGTCCGCGTTGAAGTAACCATTTGAATCCGTGTAGCCAACCGCGTCCAGCCATGCTTGAGCGGCGCGCACTCCAAAGGCGGGGGATGCCAGGAAGCGGTCCACTAGGCGTTCCCAGGAATCCGGGGCATCGTCGTTCAGGAAAGCGGCCACTTCGCTTGGAGAGGGCGGCAGGCCTCGAAGCCCAAAACTGAGCCGGCGAATGAGGACGCTTCGGCTCGCTTCGGGAGACGGTTCGATGGACGCTTTCTCCAGCCGGGCCCTGATGAAATAATCGACCGGGGTTCTCGGCCAGTGTGTCGCTCGAATGGCTGGAAGGGCAGGGTTGGCGGGTGTCAGGAAAGCCCAATGGCCCGCGGCAGATTTGACGGAGAGGGGGCCGTGTTCAGCCGCGTGGCCGCAGGTCAGCAGAGCAAGAAACGACTGGAGCCAGAGGATCCCGGCCGTGCCGCGCCGGCTCCTCGAGCGAGGGCTTTGTCCTGGTTCACTCAAGCGAACTGAAAAACTGGTGAAAAACGATCCTGAACACAACACTGAACCCGTTTGAAAGGCAAGATTGTTGTCCGGCCGGAAGGGGACCTGTTCGACATCGGATCAGACCCTCACTGGGAGCCTTCGGAGGCGGCACTGGGGGAGATCTCCGATTCGTTTGATAAAACCATTGCCGCCAAACGTCAAATCGTGGAAATTGCGGCGTATGTCAGTTCAATCCCGAAAGTTGTTGTGCGGACTCATGTGGGGCTTTGTGGCTTCCAGCAGGTTGATTCAAGCGGCTGACCCAATCAGTTTTGAGAAGCAGGTGAGGCCGATCCTTGAAGCGTATTGTCTTTCCTGTCACGGGGAAGAGAAACCGAAGGGAGGACTGAAGCTCACCACGCGAGCGCTGGCCTTGAAGGGAGGCGACGACGGGGCGGTCTTGGTTCCGGGGGACGCGGCGAAGAGCCCGCTTTATTCTACGACGATTCTTCCGGAGGATCACGATGATGTGATGCCACCGAAGGGCGACAAGCTGGTGAAGGAGCAGACCGAGCTTTTGAAGAAATGGATTGAGGAAGGCGCTCCGTGGCCTGAGGGGCCGGCTTTGGCGACTATTCGGAGGATTGATTTCGCGAAGGAAGTGCGGCCGATCTTGGAATTGAACTGCGTGGCTTGTCATCGGGAGGGGCACGACAAAGGAGACCTCAGAATGGACGTCAAGGAGTTGACGTTCAAAGGCGGAGGAAGCGGACCCGGTGTCGTGCCGGGCTTTCCAGAAAAGAGCTTGGTCTTCACAAGCACAACCCTTGGCGAGAGCGACGACGACCTCATGCCGCCCAAGGCCAAGGGAGGGCCGCTCTCGAAGGATCTCATTGAGACCTTGCGTGAATGGATCCGACAAGGCGCCCGATGGCCCGACGGTGCCGTCCTTGAGCCCAAGAAACTGGAGGAGGCGAGCAGAGGGGACGGCTTGGAGAACGCCATCCTGATCCACGAACGGATCATGAAGAATCTGAAAGTGACGGATGAAAAAGCGATGCGGCCGTTCAAGGAGAAGATTCCCGGCAGCAAGGCTGAGTTCGAGATGCTGCCGATTCCCGGGGGGCAATTCGTGATGGGCAGCCCGGATGGAGAAAAGGGCAGGAAACCCGACGAAGGGCCTCAGCACAAGGTGCAAGTCGCTCCCTTTTGGATGGGGAAATATGAAGTGACCTGGAACGAGTTTGAGTTGTTCATGTTTCCCGAGGAAGAGAAGAGGCGGTGGAGCATGCATGGATATGATGGGGCAGGGGAGGCGGGAGTGGTGGACGCGGTGAGCAGGCCGACTCGTCCTTATGTCGAGATGAGTTTTGGCATGGGCAAGGAAGGCTATCCGGCGATCAGCATGACGCAGCACTCGGCGAACAAATACTGCCAGTGGCTCAGTGCAAAGACAGGGATGTTCTTCAGGCTGCCGACCGAGGCCGAATGGGAGTACGCATGCCGCGCCGGGACAACGACGACTTATTCTTTTGGTGACGATGCGTCGAAGCTCGGGGAATACGCTTGGTACGGGAGCAACAGCGATTTCAAGTATCAAAAGGTGGGCAAGAAAAAACCCAATCCCTGGGGCTTGCACGATATGCACGGCAACGTGGCCGAATGGACACTGGACCAGTACTCGCCAGACTTTTACGCGGAATTGAAGGACATCGTGGCCGCCGAACCTTGGAAGAAAGCCACCAAACCGTATCCGCACGTCGCCCGAGGCGGCTCTTGGGATGACGATCCTCCTATTTTGAGGTCGTCGGCTAGAAGGGCTTCTGACAAGAGTTGGAAGATCCAAGATCCGCAGCTTCCGAAGAGCATTTGGTATCTCACGGACGCTCAATTCCTTGGGTTCCGGGTGGTGCGCCCATTAAAGGTGCCTCCTCCAGAACAGCTCCATAAGTATTGGACAAGCGGGGTTGAACGGGATTAAGTAGTGGGGATCCACAAGCTGGGCAAATCGCGATTTTTGAGTCGCTGAGACTGAGTGCCGCAAGTTCGGGAACGGTCTGATGGAATCGCGGCCTGAATCAACTAAATCAACATTGAAGAAGTGATTATGAACGAGAATACCATTCCTCTGGAGCACGGGCCATTAAGCCGACGCCGATTCTTGAGAACCACCTCCACGGCCGTGGGGGGCGCGCTGGTGGCTGGATTGGCCGTGGAGCGCGCCGCTCACGCGGCGGGGAACGACCAGATCAAAGTGGCGTTGGTCGGGTGCGGCGGGCGCGGGTCAGGCGCCGCCAACCAAGCCCTGAGCACGAATGCGAATATTAAGCTGGTGGCCATGGCCGACGCTTTCCGAGACCGTCTTGAGAGCAGCTTGAATGATTTGAAGGCCAAGCACCCAGGCAAGGTGGAAGTCTCGGAGGATCATAAGTTTGTGGGCTTCGACGCGTACAAGCAGGCCTTCGCGGCCGCCGATGTCGTCGTGCTGACGACGCCGCCCGGATTTCGACCAATGCACTTTGAAGAGGCGGTAAAGCAGGGGAAACACGTGTTCATGGAGAAACCGGTCGCCGTCGATGGACCTGGCGTCCGCCGCGTCCTGGCCGCCGCGGAGGAAGCCAAGAAGAAGAATCTCAAAGTGGGCGTGGGCCTGCAGAGACACCACCAGCCGGGCTATATCGAAACTGTCAAAAGGCTCCACGATGGCGCCATCGGCGACATTGTGTCGATGCGTTGCTATTGGAATGACGGAGGCGTGTGGGTGAAGCCGCGCCAGCCTGGTCAAACCGAGATGGAATATCAGATGAGGAACTGGTATTACTTTGTTTGGCTCTCCGGCGACCATATTTGCGAACAGCACATCCACAATCTGGATGTGATCAACTGGGTGAAGAATGGGTATCCTGTGAAGTGTCATGGCATGGGTGGAAGGCAGGTCCGCACAGGGAAGGATTACGGTGAAATCTACGACCATCACGCGGTGGAGTACGAGTACGCCGACGGGTCACGTCTCGCGAGCCAATGCCGCCATATCCGAGGATGCTGGAGCAGTGTCTCCGAGGCGGTGGTGGGAACAACAGGCAGCTGCGACGTCAACAGCCACATCATCCGTGGAGCCAACGCTTGGCGCTACAAGAAGCCAGAGATGCCGCACGATCCTTATCAGCAGGAGCACGACGACTTGTTCGCGGCGATTCGCAACAACACGCCGTTTAATGAGGCGTTCAACGGGGCCAAAAGCTCCCTCACCTCCGTCATGGGCCGCATGGCCACCTATTCCGGCCAGGTCATTGAGTGGGATAAGGCGCTGAACTCTGAGATTGATGTCATGCCCAAGAGAATCGCCTGGGATGCGCTGCCGCAATCCCTTCCGGACAAGGACGGCCTCTATCCCATCGCCATTCCTGGAGTGTCTCAAACTGTGTGACCGGTTTAATGTGATCGGACAGAGTGTCTTCAAGCCCGTGTTTCGCGCCTCGAAACACGGGTTTTTTTTTATCCAAACAACGGTCGTTGAGCATGGCGAAGATTTGTAAAAGCCTGGATGAGAAAGGATCGACAAGGAGAGAGGCCTATCCCATGTGGATCTGGTGAGTGATTCGTACAGGGTGGATGAGCCCCTTTTTGATCTGTACATTTCCCGTTCCATTTCATGGACATATGAAGTAGCAAATCCGCCATTATCGACTCATGAAAGCAAAACTCGTCCGTTGTGCTCTCCCGATTCCCACCCTCTTAATGACGTCTTGTTTGTTTGGGGCAATTCTCGATCACAGGGCATGCTCAAACCCCAGGGTTCGTCGTCCAGTTTCCTTCGGATTCCATTACTTTCGACGAATTAACGCCTAACGATTCCATCTACCTCGACATCCAGCCTCGTGGTATCCCGACATCTGCGGAGAATTTTCGGATCAAGATCCTCGGCGGTACCGCGACACGAGGGCAAGATTACTCGGCCAGTGTTGAAGAGATTGTGTTTTCCACAACTTTCGCACCTCGGCTCCGTATTCAAGATGATGGGATCCAGGAACCCGACGAAACTGTCGAGGTAATGCTTACCGACGCTGGTCCTGGGATAGAATTTGGACCTCGCACCAAGACCACCGTAATCATTCGCAACAGCCCACCCACAATCAGAATGGGTGAAGGTTTCGGAGCTACTCTGGAGGAACGATTCGGAGGTGGAAACTACCCATTCAAGATTGTTCGCCGAGGGGATCGAGCTCCAACCACGAGTGTCCGATTGCGTGTGACGGGTGGACGAACAAATCCGGGGAGACTGAAAGCCCCCGCTGCGACGGCAGATGTGGTCTTCCTGGCTCTGGATGAGCGAGTGGAGTTTGCAAGCGGTGATTCCAGTCGCTTGGTACAATTCCAGGTCCTAGACGACGGCGTGGTAGAGGGTAACGAATGGATACGCTTCGAACTAATCGAACCCCCACATAGAATCGTTTGAACGTTTGCCGGACGGACGGGTTCGTTTAGGGCTACAGAATATGGATCATCGCCCAAGCAAAATTGAATACTCCGTCGATTTGAAATCGTGGTTTCCACTCACGAATCTTCAAGGAAGCACTTATGCTTGCTGGCAACAAGGGTGTTGGAACATAGGATCTTGGATCGACACTTCGGCCACGAATGCCGCGACCCGATACTATCGAACGTTGGTGCCATGATTCGAGCACTCGTGAATCCCCACAACTCATGATGGAGCCAAGGACTTGAAGCGTCCTAAAGGAACCCGGCTACGGTGAAACCTAGCCGTAGGCCGTGATCGATCGAGAGGGTTGGGGGAAATCTTAAACCTCATCCACGCGAATCCCATTTCTGCGGCTGAGCCCTCGGCCACAGCCGCGGGCCGGGGAATTGCTCACACGGAAATACAAACGCGGAGTCCATAGGCTTAGGCCAAATCCAAGTGTCCCCCTTCTCGTCCTTTCCGGTAGTAGGGGGTAGAATGTCCAAACTCAGCGATGAAACACAACCATGAAAGTTGCTCCTGATTCCGAATCACTCATCAGATCCACCAGGGATATGCCTTCCTCTTCGTCAAGATTTTCTCATCCAGGCTTTTGAGATCTTCGATATGATCAACCGCCATTTTAAGGATGAACGCACGGTTCGTGCCGGCTTGTGGAACTTCGTTCTTCCCTTAATGAGCGTTGGTGCCAGCATTGATAGCAGAACCGAAATTGAAGAGCTATGGCACAACTCATTGTCAGACAAATCGAGGAAAAGGTCGTCAAGAAACTGAAACAACAGGCCGGTGCCCATGGGGTTTCGATGGAAGAGGAGCATCGGCGGATCCTACGGGAGTCGTTGCTTGGAAAGGCGGGGAAGAAGCCGTCGTTCAGGGAGTATCTCTCACAGATGCCGAACGTGGGCGAGGACCGGGATTTCGAGCGCGAACCGCAGATCGACCGACCCGTTGAGCTATGAGCGGATTCCTGCTCGACATGAACGTCCTGAGTGAACTGCGCAAAAGGAACCGATGTGATCCCGGCGTCCGCGACTGGATTGAACACACGGTCGCCCAGGAGCTTTCTGTGAGCGAGATGGTGCTGGGGGAGATTCGCCGTGGTATTGAGCGGATTCGGATTCGCGACCAGAACCAGGCACGGGCCTTGGAGAAATAGCTGCAGAGCCTTTCGACGGAGTTCGCCGACCGTATCTTGCCTGTCGATGAACGCGTTGCCGACGAGTGGGGTCGGCTCGGCTTGCGGCAACCGGTACCACTCCTCGATGCCTGTCTGGCGGCAACGGCGCTGGTACATGATCTGAGTGTCGTCAGCCGCGACCAGGACGGGTTTAGAAATACGGGCGTGCGGCTCATCAATCCGTTCACGAAACTCAAACCAACGGGCAACTAAAAGGCTCAAGTGTTCATCAAGGATTATCCCTGCCCGAGCAGATGGATCGGGGCGATTTTAAGTGTCCCTCTTCTCGCCTTTTCCGGTAGTAAGGGCTAGAACGGGTGCAAACCCAGCCATGCTTAGAACAGGTCTTGGTGCCCCGCCGAACGTCTGCTTTGTCTCAAGAATCTATCAAATCGCTTGGATTTGGCGGTCTGAATCAAACCTCCTTCCTTCGCGAGAACGCACGCCGCCAATCCGCCATGCTTCTCCGCCGCGGCAACCCCTGGTTTGGGGCCCAGGACACTGATCGCAGTCGCCCAACCATCCGCCGTGATGCAGTCCTTGGCGATCACGGTGACTAGACTGTGATCCTTGAGGCCGACGCCCGTTTTTGGATTGAGGATATGGGAGTAACGTATCCCGTCGATCTCCACATATTGAAAAAGATCGCCTGACGTCGCCATCGCTTGGTTCTTGATGGTCACGATCTCGCTTGAAGGAGGCTTTACGAGATCGTGCTGGCTCATGGCGACCTCCCAACCATGCCTGCCTGGAGGCGCGGCGCTGACGGCCAAATCTCCCGCCGCGGCGACCAAGGCCGATCGAATCCCCTCGTTTTTCAGCGTGAGCAGCGCCTGGTCCACCACGTATCCTTTTGCGATGCCGCCAAGGTCCAGCCGCATTCGAGGCGCTTTGAGCAAAGCACTGCGTTTCTTCCGGTCCAGCGCCAGCAAATGGAAACCAACGCATGCCTTCAACTCGGTCATCAGTGCTGGATCTGGCAGCTTGCGTTCTCGACGGGATTTCCGCCAAAGGCTCGTGTAAGGGCCGACCGTGATGTCGAAAGCGCCGGCTGTTTCCAGGGCCAATTCTTGAGAGCGGCACAACACATGCCACAGCTCCTTGCTGACCGCGATAGCCTGGCCGGAGCCGGAGCTTCTCGAGAGAGCGCTCAATTCGCTGTCGTATTCGTAGTCGCTGAGAATTTGATTGAGTGCTTCCACCCTCTCGAATGCCCTGGCCGCAGCTTTTTCCGCGCGCTCTTTCCCTTCCGCGTAGAGGACTATTCTGAACGGCGCTCCCATCTGCGGTTTCGAGAATTCAAACCGTTCCAATGCCGGCGCGGCGCCCGCGTTGCCGGTTGAAAAATGGAACAGCAGCGAGAGAAGAATGGCGTCAGCGATTCTCGGGAGAGGCTGTGGCATGAGCGATGAGGTTCAAGTTCACATTCCGATGAATTCGTCCGTCACCGGCTTTGGCGATGCGCCTCTGCCGGTCGGCTTCGTAGAAACCAACCGCGGCGGCGCCGGCGACGTTCAGGGAGTCTATGCCGTTGCTCATCGGGATGGAGGCATGGCAGTCGCAGAGGTCGAGCGTTGCCTCTGTGAGACCGCCGCCTTCGTTCCCTAGAACCAGGCAGGTCCCTAATTTCAGATCCACCTCTTCGAGGGGTTTCGTTCTCGCTCCCGGATGCGCGGCCACGCACTGGATCCCGCAAGATTTGAGCAGCCTCAAGGAATCCATGAGATTGCAGCTCTCCACCACGGACAGCTTAAAGATGCCACCCATTGAGTTTCGAACCGCGCGCCGGAGGTAGGGGCTGCAGCATGTTTCTCCCACGATCAGTCCGTCGAGGCCGAACGCCGCCGCGCTGCGAACCAGGGCTCCCACGTTTTCGGAATTGGCGATTCCCTCCAGAGCCGCGAAGAGGGGAGCGGGCATCGACGCGGCGATCAAGCCAGCCAATTCCGCGGAGGGAGGGACGAGGCCGATCGCGAGCACGCCTTGATACATCGCATAGCCAGTGAGATCCTCCAACACATGCTTGGCGGCCACGTAGACGGGAACCGTCTCGTTCCGGATCAGAAGCGCCTCCTGGAATTCGGCCGAGCGTTCTGGCAGAACCAGCAATGATTGGATTCCGAAATGGCTCCGGATCAGCCGATGCACCACCTTGTCCCCTTCGGCGACGAACAGGCCTTCCTTGCGGTGTTCCTCCATGCGACGCATCGTCAGGTAGGGCGCCAACTCGGGGAGGTCCAGATTCTCAATCAGCCGGGCGCGGTGCATCGAAAAAAATAGGACGCGAATGAACGCGTCCTATCACGTGTGTTTGATGAAGACCGGGGTCCTAAACTTTGGAGGGAACGACGAACGGCGCCCTGTAGTCCCGCGAGAGCAAGTCGTTGGCCTTCACATTGCCTTTGAATCTCTCCGCTTTCGTGTTCATCTCCAACGGTTCGCCAAGGGTGAGCTGGTCTGTGTGCATATTAATCCCGTTGACCGCGATGTGCTCCATCAGTCTCCCAAAGGCTTCGGCGAACTCCGGCATGCCCTTGATTTGCTCAAGAATCAAGCCCGGCGACGTTTTGGCGCCGAGCCGGTACGAAATGTTGCCCGTGTGGCACAAAGCGCTCGAGAGGTGGCCCTCCAAAATGTCGGCGTTCAGATCGCTGGTTTTTCGACTGCGCACCGCCTTGATAAAATTGGCGTGATGATCGCCGCTTCCCTCGAATTTCTTGATCAGAGCCCCTTTATTGTCGTAGGCCAATCCGCTGGCGTAACTCGGCATCACCATGTAGCCGTTGGCGCAGTCGATGACGAGACCGACATCGGCGCCACGGTATTTGCCCACCTTGTCCACCGCGGCCGTCTCGGGAAGACCGCGAACTTCAAAAATCAGCGGCGCTCCGGGATAATCGTGGTAAATGACCTGGGAATTGGGGGTGGTTCCGTCGTCTTCGTAGCCCAGCCGACCGCCCACGCTCCATGTTCTTGGCGCCAGGTGATCCACTCGAAGAGCCCATCGAGCAAGGTCCATTTGGTGGATTCCTTGATTCCCGAGGTCCCCGTTGCCAGTGGGCCACACCCAATGCCAATCGTAATGCAACTTGGAGCGCATGAGTTCGGTTTTTGGAGCGGGCCCGCACCAGAGATCATAGTCGATGGAGCTGGGTATCGGGGTCGGGCTCTGCACCTTGCCGATGCTCTTCCGGCGCTTGTAACAGAGGCCTCGCGCGAGGTTGATTTTGCCAAGCCCCCCGTCATGAAGGAATTGAATGGCCTCCCGCATGCCTTTGTTGGACCGGCTCTGTGTGCCCGTTTGCACGATTCGTTTGTATTTCCGCGCCGCCGCCACGATTTGGCGGCCTTCCCACACGTTATGCGACACGGGCTTCTCGACGTATACATCCTTTCCTGCCTGGCAGGCCCAGATGCTGATCAACGCGTGCCAATGGTTCGGAGTCGCGATGGAGATGGCGTCGATGTTCGGGTTTTCGAGCAGCTTTCTTACGTCGGTGTAGGTTTCCACCGATTCGCTGCGCTCCCGGAACTTCGCGGCCTCCTTTTCCAGAATTGTTTTATCCACATCGCACAGCGCCACGACGCGCACTCCAGGGAGTTTGCGAAAGCCTTCGATGTGGCCCTTGCCTTGGCCGTTGAAGCCCACAACCGCCATTCGAACTTCATCGTTGGCTCCTATGACGCGGGCCCAAGATGGCGCCGGGAAGGCCAGGGCTGACGCGCCGAGGACCGAAGTTTTTAGAAATTGCCTTCGTGTGGGTGTGCTCATAGTGGATTCGATCGTTGGTGGTTCGGTGTTGAGATGGATGATAGAGAAGTCTTCGTGGTGTGTCACGGCGCTGGTGTCTCGGCAGCGTAGCGACTGAATTCCGCTCCCACCTTGGCTTGCGATGCATCGCCCTCGTGGAAGTAAAAGCGATATTGAAAAGTGGCGGCGCCGCCTTTTGGAATCGTAAAATCCCCGGTTCCAGCGGGCTTCTTCTCAAAGTCATGAACTCCAAATGGATTGGCCGCGAAAAGACCGTAATCGCGAACATGCCACCAGGTGGGATGGCGTGGGTTTGTGGGATGATCAAAGATGGCGACCCCAACGGTTTTCCCGGCCACGGGGCCGAAATAATCCACCCATGCGGCGCGTTTGCCCCAGGTTTCTCCATCCTTGATTCCTTCGCTATTGACGATGTGCCCGCCGCCCACTTTGCCTTTCAACCGCATCGTCTCGGCGATTCGGATGGCCATGGTGCCTTCCTTGGTGTCGCCCAGCACAAGCGATTCTCCTTCCACGGGCCGGATCGTGATGTGGTAATCAATGAACTTGCCCGCTGGCGACTGGTGAAACGTCATGGTCGTGACGTCCGAGGCGATCGTCTTTCCTTCTTTTGAGACCCATTGGTTCTTGGCCCGGATCATCCCGCGCTCCTTGCCGTTCTTGACTTCGGCTGGCTGCGTCTGAATGGTCTTTCCCGCCTTTTGGCCTTCGGACCAAAAGTCCACCCCGTTAGCCGCTCCGTGGGAAAACCAAAGGGATCTGTGATGGGGATGGTCCCGCTCCTCGTTGGGGCTTTCGGCCATGGGCCAATCACGGGTCATTCTTGCGCCGCCGGGCCCAAAAATGGGATATAGAAACGGTCTTGAAACGTCCTTGAAGTGGTACTCGGTGAAGAGTTTTCCATCCATTTCAACTTTCAGCCGGCCTCCCTCCCTGGTGATGACGACCTCGGCCGTGAGGTTCCACGCGGCGCAGCCGAGCGCCGCCAGAAATGGGATGCAGCGAGCTGATTTAAACAAATGAGACATGGTCAAGCAGTATCAGCCGAAATCGCGGCGGGTCAAATTCAAACGGCGCCCCGCCAACTCTAATAGAGGGCATCGTAGTAATCTTTCTGGGCGCTCTGCTCCGGCCGAATCGACTCCACATGGCCGTCGGCGATGGCGACACTGCCTTTTCGGCTGTGGCGGCGGGACAAAATATTGCCGTCACGAATGCTGCCTGAAGGGACCCACCGGCCATCATCCGGCGTGCCGCCGATTTTGGTGTCGCCATTTTCCTCGACGAGCATCAATTTTTGGGACGGATTTCGCGCCGCGGTCAATTTGAAATGGAACGGCGGATCACTGGGGCCAGCGTAGAGCGATGTCATACCATGATTCACCCCCTCAAAGAGGCTTACGGCCGTGAAACTGTATAAGTAGGGTCTGCCCGACTTGGGAGCTTTGATGTAATCCATGTGGCGTTTGACCACATCCCGATCCGCCGGACAGCGAAATAAATTTGTGTTGAAGCGCGCGATGTAAGGGGTAATGGCGCCGTGCTGGGGGTCGCGGTTGCCTCCGACGATGCGCGGGTCATTGATGTTCCAGTAAATCCAATCCTCCGTTCTCGCGGCGTAGGCATTTTGAGAAGCTGCGGACGGCATGATGTCCCTGTTGTCATCGACGTACATCAGGAAGGCGAGGCCCAATTGCTTGAGATTGCTGAGGCAGACCGTGTGCTGCCCTTTCTGTTTGGCCTTCGCGAGCGAGGGGAGCAGCATTCCGGCGAGGATCGCGATGATGGCAATCACCACCAAAAGCTCGATCAAAGTGAAGCCCCTTGCCGAACGGGTTCGCCGAGGTTTCATTCCGGGCTCAATGCTGTGAGAATTCACGATCCTGCCCTTCGCTGGTAACGGATTTTCCACAGCCTAAGGAACCATGTGGTGATGTCAAGGGAGTTGATCCGGCCTTAATCGACGGGAAAAGACCGCCATTCCCTCTACCCCGATGCGCTCGGGTCCGTCTGGTCAACTCATATTAAAATCCAAAATGAGACGGCTGACGGCTGTTCGAAAGCGCTTCCCAGGTTGACTTTTCGAGTTCACTGACGTGATCATTCACTCATCCACTTTCCTACGATGAAAAAGCTGAATGTCGGGATTATTGGCTATGGATGGGTCGCAGGCGCGCACATCGCGGCCATCAATGCGACTCCGAACGCCCGGGTGCGGGCGATTTTCTCCTCGCGCCCATTGGATTCCACGGAAGTCAGCAAGCGGCACGGCTGCGATGTTACTTGTTATCATCATCTCGAAGCGATGCTGTCAGACCCGGAGATCCACGTCATATCCATTTGCAGCTATCCCCAGGAACATGCCCGGCACGCCATCGCGGCCGCCAAGGCCGGGAAGCATTTGATCATCGAAAAACCCCTGGCGTTGACCTGGGAAGACTGCGTGGAGATCAAAAACGCGGTGGCTGCCGCAAAAGTAAGAACTTGCGTTTGTTTCGAATGCCGCTTCAGCAGCCAATTCAAGACGGTCAAGGCAATCATTGACCGCGGCTTGCTGGGCAAGATCCACTACGGAGAAGTGGATTATTACCACGGGATCGGCCCATGGTACGGGCAATATCGGTGGAACATCAAACGCGAGGCCGGAGGCAGCAGCCTCCTATCCGCCGGATGCCACGCGATGGACGCGCTCCTGCTCTGCATGGGACATGAAGTTGAGGCGGTCAGCAGCTATTCTTCCCACTCCCAAAACGCGGATTTTGCTTCCTACGAATATCCCACATCGAGCGTGTCCATATTGAAGTTCAAGGACGGAAGAGTCGGCAAAGTGGCGTCGGTCATCGATTGCCTGCAGCCTTATTATTTCCGCGTGCACCTCATTGGGAGCGAAGGCACACTGCTGGATAATAAACTGTACAGCTCACAGCTTGGCGGATTGGACAAGAACCGGTGGAGTGAACTCTCCATGAAGTTGCTCGATTCCGGGGATGTTTCCGATCATCCGTATGAAGCTCAGTTTTTGGCGTTTTTCCAAGCCATTCAGCGAAATGAGGAAATGCCTTTGACGAGTCTCGCGCATGCCTTGAGGACCCACGAGATCATCTTTGCGGCTGATAATTCCGCTTCCCGCCATGCGCGTCCCAGGCCCGCCCCCCCGGCGCCCTAGTGTGCCGTTCACGAATGGGGTGGACATTTGCGGCAATGGATTTTTGATTCAGACTAGGCGAGAACGACGAACATACCCTTCGTGGGTCTGTGAGGAGGGAACAACGAAGTCTGAATCAAAAAGACGCGCCGCCCATCGGGTTGTGCCACAGTGAACCTCTGGCTGCGTTGCTCCTCGGTCACAGATCCATATCCGGATATGCTCCGTCGTCGCGCCTTGCCAGAGATTCGCTGTGGCACAACAAATGCCCACCAAATTCGTGAACGGCACACTAGCGGTGGCGCCCCCTCCCTCGGCGCTTGGCCTGACTGGGGCAACCCTCGGCAGGGCTTCGCCGCCGCGCGGCGCTGACGTGAGCTGAATTGTGACGGCTTAGGGTCCGTGCAAAATAAATTCGGGCTTTGCTGGCGGAATCATGACATTTTGGCGAGGCACGAATGAGGGGCATACCCTCCGAAGTTATTTTTGCATGGACCCTTAGGCCAGCGGTTCCTCGGCCGCGGCCGCGATTTGGCGTTTGAGCATTGAACTTGCGGTGTTGCTCTGGGTGGGTAGTCTAATCCCATGCTTCGTCATCGAAAAGTCGTGGCGTTGTTTTTTGCGGGATCGCTGGTTTGGTTTGGTTACCTGGCCTATCGGGCGCACTTGAATTTGGTGACTTTGGATGTGCGTCAGATGGACGTTCGCCAAGTGGCATCGAAGATTGAGTGGCAGACTTGGGAGCGGGTTTTGGTAAACAAGCAAGTGAAGGGGGCGGTGACTTTGAAAGTCAAGAATGCGCCACTGGACGAAGTGCTCAACATCATAGGGTTGCAGACCGGTTCGCGCTGGACGGCCCTTTATCCAATTTACGGGACGCGGAAGTCGGTTGGCGCTTTTAAAAGAGTGGTTCTCGGCGAACTGGAGCCTCAGGGAAGTGGGTGGACAAATTATTTGAAGACGCCCCTCTGGCAGCGTGGGGGGAGCGGCGGGATGTTTGGCAATACGGCCCGCGCCGGGAACAGCCTCGTCTCGGCCCAATTTTTGAACAAGGATCTGACCTTCGCCACATTCGCGCTCTCTCGATTTACCCAGGCGCATGTCGTATCCGAGGACTCGGCGAAGGGCACGATTAACTTGAAACTCGAGGAAGTCCCTTTCCGTAAAGCGGTCAGCAAGGTGGCGAAGCAAGTGCGCCGGGGTTGGGATCGGTTTTACGCGCTTCAACCAATGCATCACGCGGTCGCCGTCCGGCCCGGAGCCGAGCAGGGCCAGCCGAAGCAAGTGATGGTGACACGCGATCCGAATCCCGTTGCCCGGGAGCAAGAAACCGAAGCCTTTTTGGCGACCATGACTCCCGAGGAGCGCCGCCGAACCCAGGAGCAAATGGCGGCGGCGCAGTCGATGCAATCCCTGCCTGCCTCCGAGCGCCAGCAAATGGCCCAGGACATGCGGGCGCAGGCATCTCAATCAAGCCAGGAAGATCTTCAACAGCGCATTCAGAATCGCTTGAAGAACGGCACTCCGGAACAGCGTGTCGCCAAGGATCGTGGCAAACTTAACAAGCCGCCCCGCGAACAAAACTGAGCCCCGATGTCCGCGCAAATCCATGGCCGAATTGGCGAAGGCCGGTCCCCTTCATGGGGCTGTAACCGACGAGCAACGACGCAGATGGCCAAGCCCCGCCCCGCCCCTCCGGGCTGGGGCCCAATGAATCGCTGGCGTTGTTGCTCATTCCTCACAGATCTACGGATATGCTCGCTTGCCTCGCCGGAGCCCCTTGCCTGCGCCGCGGATGTCGCGGCAGGCGGTTTGGGCGCAGGCGGGTCATTCGCGCCTGGCCAGCGACTCATTGGGCCGCCAGCAAAACAGGAAGTTATTTTTGCACGGACCCTAAGTCGCGCCCCCGGGTTCACTCTGATCGAGCTCTTGGTGGTCATTGGCATCATTGGGATCCTCGCGGGGCTGTTGCTGCCCGCTCTGAGCCGCGCCAAAGGAAAGGCCCAGGACACAAAATGCCTGAGCAACCTCAAGCAGCTTGGGATCGCGCTCACCATTTACACCGATGATAATGGAGGCAAGCTGCCCCATGCGGAGCGGCGTCCGACCACCCCGATCGAAGCGACCAACGTCCTGCCCCGCATCGTCGATGTGTTGTCCAACAACGTGGGTGGAGTGCTTGCGGTCTTCCAGTGCCCCAAGGACCGCTACGATTGGTTCAAGAAGGAAGGTTCGAGTTATGAGTGGAACTATCAAGCGAACGGCCAGCCCATCGAGCGGCCCGGCGTGATCTCAGGGCTCGAGATGACGGCTTCGATCGCCCGGTTGATGTACGACTACGAAAATTTTCATCCTGGGAGCCCGAATGGGACCAAGAACGTGCTGTACGGCGATGGCCATGTGGCGCCCATCAAGTGAGCCCGCGACGTTTCTTCGCTACTTCAACAATTTGGTGAACAAGGTGTAGCCGGCGAAACCCAGCATGGAGAACGAGGCCAGCCAAAGCAAAATATCCACCCACATCGACGGACGCATGGCGGGCTCGATAAATTTGTAGCGCAGATACAGGGTGGAAAAGGCAATCACGGGAAGCATGCAAGCCTGGGCAATGCCGCCGATGATCACCATTTTGACCGGTTCGGCGAGGAGCAGGTAAAGGCTGGTGTTCAACGTGATCAGCACCACCACCAGGACGCGTCTCCAGAACCAGCGTGTTTGCTCGTCCGGCACTTTAACGAGGCCAACAAGTTCCATGAAATCCGCCAATACCCGTGAGTTAGAGGCGGCGGCCGTGAACACGGTCGAGTAGAGCACAAAAAACGCGCCCAGCAAGAAAAGCCAATACGCCCAAGGCCCGAGCGTTTCGGTGTAGATGAACGAGAGTGTTTTCACCATCTCATAACCTTTGGGGATTTGCTGTCTTCCGTGCAAAATGCTGGCGCCAAGAAGGTAAAAGGCGATCGTCGCGACGGTGTAAACCAGCATGGCCACTAACGTGTCTGCCTGCATGATCTTGATCCAGCCCCGTGCTCTCTCCAGCCAGGCAGGAGAATCATCCCGGGGACCGACATACCGCGCGTAACCTTTCTCAATGCACCAATAGGGATAATAGATGAGCTCCGTCGCGCCGACTCCTGTGATTCCAAACACGGCGAACGCGACTCCGAGGCCTCCGGGCGGCAGATCGAAGCGAAATCCCGCCGCCACATCGCTCCATTTGATCGCGTAAGGCGTCCATGCCAGGGCCAAGGCGGAGGCGACGGTGATGAGAGTGAAGCTCACGACCATGAAAGTGGAGGACGATTCGACGAGCCGATAATTTCCTCGGAGCAGAATGGCGATCGTGCCGACGGCGACAATGACAGCCCATGTTTTGACACCGATCGCGGGCATGAGCAAATGGAACACCTGGCCGAGGCCGCCCACAATTCCGCCTTGCTGGAACAGGACGCCAACAAACATGAGCAACCAGCACCAAACCACCCAAGAGACGCCAAGTTTGGGACCTGGAATGCGATTCAACGCCTGAAAAGTGGTTTCTCCACTGAGGATTGTGTAGCGGCCGAGCTCTTCCTGCACTACGACCTTAATAATGCAACTCAGGACGATTAACCACAACGCCGCGAACCCCGCTTGGGAAGCGAGCGTCGGGGTGGCGATGAGTTCACCAGAGCCCACGATAGAGCCCGTGAGAATCATTCCGGGTCCGAGTTGGCGCATGACATCCCGGAACCGGGTCGGTGGTGAAAGCATGCTCCTTTATAAGTCGAACAATGGAATTGTATAGCACATCCGACAGATTTAATCGTTTTGAGCCGCGGTAACCGCTCACCGGAGCGACTCCGTATGGCAGCAGTCTCATTTTGGCCCGGAGCGCGGGATTTTTCGCTTCATGGCCCGCCACCCTAAACGCTTTCGGGCTATTTCCTGCGCTTCTCGCAGTCGCAAGCTGAAGCGGACTGAAGTCCGCGCTCCATAATGAGACCATGAGACCACGCCGAACTTTTTACGCGCGTTGCGCCCATGAACCGGGTGCCGCCTCTCCCGCCCTTCGGGCACCCTCTCCTCCGCCCCAAAGCGGAGGAGTGGGACAGGGAGAGGATGTGCTCCTCCGGTTCAAGGAGAACTGCTGTCCGCATGGCGACAGCTCTTGCTTCCTTGGTTCATGGTGGTAAGAAGTTGTCCGATCCGAATGCGAAGGGGAGACGTCCCAGCCTCCTTCACGCAGTGGAAGTGCTGCGGCTGCGGTCCTCTTGCGGCCGCCGCGAAAATACAGATGACTATCGCATCCCTCCAACGAATTCAGTTTTTAGCGTCGGTTCCACGGTTCGGCGCGCTCGTGGTGCTCGCTTGCGGTGTTTTGCTTTCGCCGCACGGGCGGCTTGCCGAGGCGGCCGTCAACGTGGTTCTCTGGGATACCACCAGCCGCGTCACTGACCCTTCCGAACTGGTGGACAGATCGAAGTGGAAGGCCGTTCCGAGCGATCTGTTTGCGCTGGAGGCGGACCCTGCCAAGGCCGCGTCGGACCCGGGTTACTACGGGAGACCCTATGCGTTTATGGGGGATGCCATTGTGGCAAACCGAAACGTATCGGCGGTGTTTTGGTCCGCCAAAGGTCGTGTCGTGCTTTATTCAAGGGTCAACGGCGAGGCCGGCACCAACGATTTCTACACAGACTCAAACCTGGGACGGAAAATCCTCGAGTTCGCCCCTCGGCAAACCTGGGGCCAGCCTTCCACCATCATCCGTTGTGACATCGTTCGCAATGCCAGTGATGAGGTTGTGTTGGAGGCGACTTTTTCCGCCAAAGGAGCTTCCGATATCAAGGCTCTGTTCTCCTTTGGAAAGTCAGAGATCGTTCAAATCACGCCGAGCAAGAAGATGGACGGCGTCAGATTGTTCGGCGAGATTGAGTATGGCGCCGTGCCGAGCTTCATCGGCGATGATCTCGTAGTGACGCCGGGCAATCATTCGTCAGACGGGACCCTTTATTTGCCCTCCGAGAATCTGTTTTTGGGACTGCTGAAAGGAGCGGACGCGATGCTGGTCATGACGTGGCCGAAAGGCAAACAGCGAATCAGGCTGGAGCTGGGCAAAGGCGCCGGAGGGCTTCGGGAAATTCAGTCGTTGGATTTCGACCACGACGGGCGGAGCTTCTACTTGGCGGCTGTGCAATCCCCGGGAGTATGGCACCGGGAGGTTTTGAAACCCGCGTATCTGGAAAAGGATGTCCAAATCGCATGGAAGCGCCCATTCCCGGCAAAATGGAAGACGCAATTGTCAGAATCGGGTGTGAACACGACCTTCACGTTTCGCGCTGCCAAAGCGCAGATTTGGCGGGGAGTGCCCGGTTCTTATACCTACCCGGTGTGGTTTGAAGGAGACGCCACTTTTTTTCATCTCAGCAAGAAAGTTCCGCCAAAAGGGGAATCGATCATCTATTTTTTGGAGGGTGATCAAACTCCCTCCAGTCAAACGACCCCGTCGGACATCCTGAAGGCCACGCTCGGCCGGCAGATGGCGGACGATCTGCTCGATGTGCCTGGCAGACGTTTGCGCACGCATCATCGGGAAAGCGGATCTGGCGTCCACCGAGGCTGCACCTGCGGCTACACCGAGGCGATCCAAGTGGTTTTTGAAAAAGGTGAGGAAATCGCGAAAAAGGCCTACATCGCGGAAGCTTTGGAAGACATGGTCTATTTTGTGAAGTGCCATCTGGATCGAATCGACGAGTATCGCTTTTTCGCGAGTGGGCTTATCACATTTCTCCGCGCCAGCGTGAGCGCCAGCCCCGAACTCAAAATATACGCCGATTCCTTGGTGAAGATCGCGGAGCAGATCGGTGATAAGTATCAGGTGCAGTTGGAAAACATGAAATCCATGGCCTATGCGGAGGAGTTGACCCGAAGGACTAAGGCGCTGACTACGAAGAAGGATGCGCAAAACCTGGCCGCGTTCATGGAGTTGCTCAAGGAATGGAGAGCCATGGGTGGGGCGCAGGACTACATCGTGGCCGAATGTCATGCGATCACGCGGATGTTGTATCAGGCGGCGGGAAGCAGTTGCTTGAATCTGCCCAAAGCCGTCGGATTGGCCGAGGAAGTTCGCCAGCGCACGCGTCAGTGCCTGCGCAACCCCGATGGATACGAGATATGGCCCGAATATTGAGCCCCTTTTTCTTTGGACGCAGTTCATTGGCGTGGTTCGCCGCGGTGGGGATGATGGTCTGGCTGCCCGGGTGCGACCAACAGGGGCCGGGCGAGGCCACTAAGCCACTCTCTGGCCCTGTCGTTGAACCGAGCGCCGGCGCTGAGCGAAGTGGCGGCACGAACGACGTGTCGAGCCCGCGAGGCGAGATGATCCTGATTTCGGGCGGACGATTCATGATGGGCGACAAGAATGAGGTCGATGCGACGCCGCATGAAGTGAGCGTGAGTTCATTCCTCATGGACAAGTTCCTAGTGACCCAGGCGCTCTACGAGAGGGTCATGGGTTCGAATCCATCACGTTGGAAGGGAGATCAAAACCCGGTGGAACAGGTCCGATGGTCGGACGCGGTTAGGTTCTGCAATCGGCGCTCGCAGCTCGAAGGTTTGGAGCCTTGCTATAATCTCGAGACTTGGAGTTGCAACTTTCAAGCCACGGGGTACCGATTGCCCACGGAAGCCGAATGGGAGTACGCCTGCCGCGCGGGGACCACGACGGCTTTTTTCTTTGGCGACTCAGCCTCCAAACTCGGAGATTACGCCTGGTTTGAGAAAAACGCGGGCGGGCGGCCGCGGCCGGTGGGACAAAAGCTCCCGAATCCATGGGGATTGCATGACATTGTTGGAAACGTTTGGGAATGGTGCAACGATTTCTATCAAGTGGATTACTATGAAGCGTTCCCTCGCCAGGATCCGCGAGGGCCTGAATCTGGAACGACCAAGGTCGTCCGGGGAGGAGCGTGGAAATTCAACGACCAGCACTGCCGGCCCGGTTATCGTCACAATGAGAATCCGGGCTACGCTGACGTGTGCTTCGGCTACGATATCTATGGCTTTCGCTGCGTCCGCGCTGATCCTGCCGCCTCAGGCGCCGCCGCGGCACGGTGATCCATGCGATAGGGCGGTTGCGGGAGTGCGGGATCAGGGCTGTTGCTTGGTCGCCACGATCGCTTGGAGCCGCTTCAAACCGTCGTTGTTGGGGGTCACGACGGTATTGATCGCTTTGATCGCGAGCGTGCGGGGGTCCCGCCATTTGAAGGCTTCCGCGTGCCCGTCCGCGAAGGAGAATTCACACCCGTTCTGATGCCACATCGCGGGGAGGTTCATCCATGTGTTGCCTTCGGGAGTGAACCCGAAATGTCCGTCGTCGATGCTGATTTGGTGCTCGTCGAGGAACACGAATGCCTGTGATGCGGAGGGCGAGGTGATATCCGTGGCCTTCTTGTTGACTCGATAGCCTTTGAAACCAAAGAACTGGAGGCCGACATCGACGCCGTTCATGTAACCATTCATTGCGTAGCTCCGGACGCGAGGCAGATGTTTCCCCGCGAAGACCGAACGTCCCAGATCGGCGGGACACCTGTAAATCGCGGCCGACTGGTTGTATGGGAAGAGAGTGCCCCGTTCGATCAACGTCTTGTTCGTGGAATCGGGGCTGTTGCCTTGCATGTAGCCGAGTATACAGGACTTGGAACCCGGCCCCACGTTTGGATCGTTGCTGACGATCGCGTCGTTGTGGTCGTCGGCGTAAAGCATCCAGCAAAGCTGCAGTTGCTTGAGGTTTCCGGAGCAGACCGTTTGATGAGCCTTGGCCTTGGAGAGGGCGGGAAGCAACATCCCGGCGAGAATGGCAATGATCGCGATGACCACCAGCAATTCGATCAAGGTGAAGGCGCCGGCGAGCCGCCGGGCATGAAATTCGCAAGCCTCTCGCTGTTGCATAGGATGAAGCTTACGTAGCTTCACTCATCTCGTGATGCAAGCTTGAAGAAACGTCCCGCGCGCGCGCTAAGGGTCCGCACTCTCAACCGTCCCCCATCTAACAGGGATCGAGCCCCCCGCTGGTGGGAGGTTTAATCCACCGTGTCCAGCTGGCGTCCGCGTTTCCGGGCATCCTTGTCCCTGTTGGGCCGGAGCATCCGCTTTTGGCGTTCACGATCGCCGGCATTGCGAACGACCGGGATGGGTTGCTCTGAATTGATGTCCAGACCCGTGACATACATCGCCGCCGATCCGGTCATGGGCAGCGGGATGAAGTCCTGCACCTGCTGGAGATTCCATTTCTCTTTTTTCAGGAATTGCTCGACAGCGCCCATCTCCTTTTCGGTGCACCCGGGAAAGCTCGAGATGAAATAAGGGACCAGATATTGCTCCTTGTTGGCGGCGGCGCTTTCCTCGAAGAACCGTTCCATGAACGCGGGAAAATCTCCCACGGGCTTGCGCATGCGCCGCAACACCTCCGGATGCATGTGTTCAGGCGCCACCTTCATGTGGCCCGAGACGTGGTTTTGAACGAGCTCACTGAGATATTCGGGCGTGCGCAAGGCCACGTCCATGCGAATGCCGGACTGCACAAAGACGTGCTTCACTCCCGGAACCTCGCGGGAGCCGCGCAGCATTTGCAGCCCTTTTTCCTCCTCAATTTTGAAATGCGGACAGATCGTCGGCCAAAGGCAGCTTGGGCGATGACATTTTTTGCAGGCGTCCACGTGGCCGTTTTCGCATCCATACAGGTTGGCGGTGGGTCCCCCAAGATCCGAAACCGTGCCGTGGAACGTGTCGGATTCCGTCAGTTTCGCCACCTCCTTGACCACGGAGTCGACGGTGCGGCTTGAGAGGAATTTTCCTTGATGGAAGCCAAGTCCGCAGAAGGTGCAACCGCCGGCGCATCCGCGCGACACGATGATGGAATCCTTGATCGTGGCAAATCCGGGCACCGGCTCTTGGTAAGAAGGATGGCAAGCGCGCTCGAAAGGCAGTTCATACAGCGCGTCCAAATCCTTCCCATCGAGAGGAAATGCGGGCGGTTCCATGACGACGGCGCGATTGCCGTGCCGTTGGACAAGGCGTTTCCCGCAGTAAGGCGTTTGCTGCGCCTCGACGACCTTGGTGAGGCGCATCAAATGTTTTTTGTCCTGCTGTATTTCCTCCCACGAAGGAAGGATGATGCAGTCGCTGAAATCAGCGGCCGCGGTGGCTTTTGCCCCCAACAACAAGGCGGTGCCTCGTATCCCGCTGAGATTGTTGTTGCCCGCCTCGAGACGCTTGACGATTTCTCGAGCGGCGCATTCGCCCATCCCATACACCAGGATGTCCGCCTTGGCGTCCGCCATGATCGATGGGCGCATCTTATCTTCCCAATAATCGTAATGAGCCACGCGCCGCATGCTGGCTTCCATCCCTCCGAGGACGACGGGCACCCCTGGGAACGCGCGCCGGCACATTTGGGAGTACACCACCGCCGCGTGGTTTGGACGTTTCCCCGGAACGCCGCCGGCGCTATAGACGTCATCCTTGCGTTTGTGCCGCGCCGCGGTGTAGTTGGACAGCATGGAATCCAAGTTTCCCGCCGTGACGCCACAAAAGAGACGGGGCGCGCCCATTGCCTGAATGGACTCGATCCTCGTCCAATCAGGCTGCGCGATGATGCCTACCCTGAGTCCATCCGACTCCAGGACACGCCCGATCATCGCCGCTCCGAAAGAAGGGTGATCCACGTAGGCATCTCCCGTGATGATGAGGACGTCCAACTGGTCCCACCCACGCGCTTGCATCTCGGGGAGAGACATGGGGAGGAATGCAGGGGAGGGGTTTGATTTCGGTTTTATTGCTCGAGTCATTCGATTTGCTCAGCGGCTACATTGCCTGGGTTTTGTGATGGAAGCAAACGGAAGCTCGCCTCGCGGCTCCGGGCGGCAGGCGGGATCGGACAAACGAGATTGAGGAGTTGGCCGATTTGGGTTTGAGGCCCGGGCTAGCGTGGCGGGTCCCATTTCTTGGCGATTCGGTTCTCCGCGCTTGCACAAAAACCCAATGGCTTTACAGTTGGTTTCAATTTGAACTCAATCCAGCCCCGTTTCCGGTTCCATCCCCAAGCTCAAACACCTCGACCCGGAGCCCTTCAATTCCTCACCCAGAATCAGAATAGAGAATAACAGTTCAGTTGGTTCGGAGGCTGTTGGCCGCAACCCTCTAATTCTATTCCTCATAAGCCACGACCCCTATGAACACCCCATCAAGGCTCGCACTGTTGGCATCGATTAGTCTGGTCGGCGCTGTCGCCATCGTCTTCGCCGCCGATAATGCCGGGCCCATTTTGAGCACCGATGCCGCGCTGGCGAAGCTGCGGGCAGGCAACATCCGCTTCACCACCCGCGCCGATTCTTCAGGCAGATCCGCGGCCGCCAAGCGGGCGGAAACCGCGCAGTCGCAACGCCCCTTCGCCATCATCGTCGGCTGCGCCGATTCACGAACCTCGCCTGAACTGATATTTGATCAAAGTCTCGGCGATTTATTCGTTGTCCGCACCGCGGGGAACCTGGTGAACGAGCACGCCCTGGGGAGCATTGAATATGCGGTCTCCCATCTGGGAGCGCGGCTGATTATCGTGCTCGGCCACGAACGTTGCGGCGCCGTCCAAGCCGCCCTCGCCAGCGAAACAGCACCCGGGCATGTTGGCTCCTTGGTTCGAGACATACAGCCCGCCGTCAAAGCCATCAAAGGGAAGCAAGGCGACGCCCTGGAGCTCGCCATCAAGGAAAATGCCCGTCTCATAGCCGCCAGGATCCGCGGCGAGGCCAGCTTCGGCGAACTCGCGAAGCAGGTTCGGATTGTTTCGGGAGTGTATGATCTCGATACCGGCAAGATTGAATGGGGGAAAGAGTGACGCGCCCGCCCATGACCTGAGGGGAGGCACCGTTGCGTCGGCGCAGAGGCTCGCGGTCTTCGTTTCGTTTGGGTTTTCCAAACTACAAAACTTAGGATTCCGACACGCTTAAGCCCGATTGTATGACCGTAATAGAAATCCTGAAAAAGCTCGAGGCCCTCGGGGACGAAAAGGTGCGCACGCAAAGCAATAGGAGAAGCGCCGCCGGCAAACAATTTGGAGTCAAACTCGGCGATCTTCGAGGGCTGGCCAAGAAGATCAAGACCAACCACAATTTGGCGCTTTCCCTATGGGAGACAGGGAACCTCGACGCTCAACTCCTCGCCACGCTCTTGATCAAGCCAGAGGCGCTGTCGATCGACGAAATGGAACGGCTGGTCTGTTCGGTTGCTTTTGAGCCAGCGGCGGACTGGCTCACTTCCTATGTAATCAAGGCGCACCCGGAGAAGGAGACACTTCGACTCAAATGGATGGCCGTGGACCATCCCATGGCGGCTCGTGCCGGCTGGAGCCTGACGGCAGAGCGGATCGGGTCGAATCCGAATGGCCTTGACGTCGACGCGTTGCTCGATCGGATTGAGTCCGAGATGGGAAGCGCCGCGCCGGAAGTGCAATGGACGATGAATTTCGCGCTGGCGGGGATCGGAATTCACTTCCGGGAGCATCGCGAGAGAGCCATCGCCATCGGCGAGAGTTTGGGAGTTTATCGTGACTATCCCTGTTCCAAAGGATGCACGTCACCCTTTGCGCCGATCTGGATCAGGGAGATGGTGAGGCGGCAAGGTTCCTGAGGAGCCATGAAGCCAGCCGTCAGAATTGCCTAACGCATCCGAGGAGTGGACGGAAACGGAGTGAAATGTCGGATCCACATCGAGAATTTGTTTGCTGATGCTTGGGATTGAGCCAAACTTGGCTTAAGACATGCCGATCCCGTTTGTCATTGAGACCGAGTCGCTTTCCAAAGTGTACGGGAGACAGCGGGCGTTGGACGGGGTGAACTTGCGGGTGGCTCCTGGTGCGATCGGTTTGCTTGGCCCCAACGGTGCTGGCAAGAGCACCTTCATGAAGTGTCTCCTTCAGTTGCACCCCATAACCTCTGGCTCGGCCAAACTGCTCGGCCGGGAAGTAGGCACCGAAGGCAGGGAGATTCGCAAACGCGTCGGGTATACTCCGGAGCAGGATTGCCACATCCCGGGGATGGTGGGGTGCGAGTATGTCACATACTGCGCCCAATTATGCGGCTTGCCGTTTCAAGTGGCTCGCCAGCGAGCCCATGAGATGCTTGATTTTGTCGGCATGGCCCAGGAGCGATATCGGAAGATCGACACCTACTCCACTGGAATGAAGCAGCGGCTGAAGCTGGCGCAGGCCATCGTTCACGATCCCGAGATCGTTTTTTTGGATGAACCGACGAACGGTTTGGATCCGAAAGGCCAAGCTCAGATTCTGGAATTGGTCGAGAGCCTTTGGCGGACCTACGGCATCACGGTGGTCGTCTCTTCGCATCTGCTCCACGATGTGGACCGGATTTGCCAGCAGATCATCATCATCGCGCGCGGACGGGTGCTGGTGCACGACAGCCTGGAGAATTTGAAATCGCGCAAGCGCGGCGCCGCGGAAGTGGTCGTTGCCAGCCGTCATGAGGAGCTGCGGCTCGCTTGCGAGCGGCGGCAATGGGGTTGCCATCTCCTTCCGAACGGTCATTTGAATATCGAGCATAAAGCCTCCTCCCTGAATCCGTTAATCAGTCTCCTGCATGACATGAAGCTGTCGCCATTGGAGATCATACCCAGCCCGAACGCGTTGGAGGAGACGTTCGTGCAAGCCTTGGAGCTCTCCCATGCCGCTGCATGACGCGAGCTACAAGCACTGGGAAGGGGTGCATCTTGGCTTGTGGCATCGCCGTTTCGCCATCGCCGAGAACGGGCTCACGTCTTGCCTCCAAAACCGGTCCATCAAGCATTTGGTCGTGATTTGCTGGGTCACGGCACTGCTGGCTTCGGCGATCCTGTTCATGGCCGGTCAGCTCCTGGTGGCTGACAGCCTCATCGTTCAGTGGGTCGGAAACCTGAGCCTCGAGTTGCAGGCATTCGCCGGGATGCTGACCAAATGGCTGGAGGACCATCCGGAGATTTCGGTGCGAACGACCCAGAACGTCCTTTTTTATTATTACAGCATCGCGCTCATGCCGATGAGCATTTTTTCGCTCGGCATGGCGATGCCACTCTTGCTAACCCGTGATTTGGCCAGCAATTCCATCATCATTTACTCCTCCAAGGCGGTGAATCTGTTTGATTATTTGGTGGGAAAATTTTGCACAGCCTGCGGGCTGGTTTTCCTCTCGTGGCTGGGACCGCTGTGCGCCACGTGGTTCTTCGGCAATTTGCTGTCCCCGGACTGGCGTTTCTTTTGGCATTCCCGAGCGGCGTTGGCTCATGTGATGGTGTATGGCCTCGCCAGCATGCTGGTTCTCGGCATGCTTTCGCTCGGCATTTCCGCCACTTCCTCGAAGGAGAAATCCACCTCGTTCTATTGGTTCTTATGGTGGATCCTCGGCGCTGTCCTGACACCGATCGCCACCAAAACCCAGCCTTGGCTGCGGCATCTCAGCTTCAGTTTCAACCTTGATCAACTGGCCATGGCCGTGTTTCGCGTTGGAGACGACATCAAAGTCGCCCAGGACAACATCCCCATCCTGGGCGACATGCTTCGTCAAGTCAGCGCGCGCACAATCGCGAACATGAGCAGTCCGGAGATCGGAAATTCCGTGCTGGCGCTGGCGCTGATGATCGGGGCCGCCGCCTGGATAGTCGCCAAAAGGGTGAAACCGGAATGAGCACCATCGTTCGCGCCCAAGAGCTCAGCCGCTGGTATGGCATTGTGATGGGGTTGAACAATGTCACTTTCGAGATTGAGCACGGGTTGACCGGAGTCGTCGGGCCCAACGGCGCCGGCAAGAGCACG
>SXGS01317671.1_pt1 | contig 41493 bp, 33 predicted proteins | sample 3174681 | NCBI WGS metagenome assembly SXGS01 (sample SAMN11356861, study PRJNA531348) | freshwater metagenome | isolation source: freshwater sample F1-80 | place: China: Fuxian Lake, Yuxi | collected 2017-12-25 | reverse complement strand
GCCTTGCTTAACCATCAGCTGCTTCCCGTCAAACCTGGACATCCAGAGGCTTGGCCTGGCATGCCGGGGATTAACAATGCATTCCCGGCAACTTGTGCGGTTGCCAACTAGGGAGGATGAAAAAACCTACACTTGTAAGGTTGGGAGAGGGGGATTAAATTGTTGATATTCATTTTAAAGTATTTTTAAAGATCAACCTCAATACCGACCGGACAATGATCCGATCCGATTATGTCCGGCAGGATAAAAGCGTCCTTGACCTTGCCGACCAGTCCCTGACTGACCAGCACATAATCGATACGCCAGCCGATGTTCTTGGCCCTGGCTCCGGCGCGGAAACTCCACCAGCTGTAAGCGACCGTATCGGGATGGAAATGGCGGAAGGTATCGACAAAACCTGCATCAATAAACCGGCTGAAACCGTCGATTTCGACCTGGGTATAACCGGATGATTTATTGTAATTCGGCTTCGGGCGGGCAATATCGATTTCCCGGTGCGCGACATTGAAATCGCCGCAAGCAATCAGCGGTTTTCTACTTTGCAATTGCCGGCAATAAGCCAAAAACTCCTTATCCCAGGTTTGCCGGTAATCCAGCCGGGCCAGTTCCTCGCCGGAATTAGGCACATATACGTCGAGCAGAAAAAACGACTCGAACTCGGCGACAATCACGCGGCCTTCGCGGTCATGCTCGGCAATGCCGATGTCATTGATAATTTGCAGCGGCGCCTGCCGGGATAAGATCGTCACGCCCGAATAACCCTTGCGTTCCGCGCAGTTGGAATAAATATGATAGCCGTCAATGCCTTCCAGCGCCTTGTCGATCTGGTCCGACTGGGCCTTGGTTTCCTGCAACAAAATACAGTCGGCATCCAGCCGCGCCAGCGTTTCGGCAAAGCCTTTACCTTGTACCGCGCGAATGCCGTTGACATTCCAGGAAATTATTTTCATGCGAGGGTTCCGTTTGGTGGTTTTGAAGGTGGGTATTCATAGTGAAAATAGATTTTGGGAGCTATTTTAACCTATCCCGCCGGACGGGTTATATAACCCGTCCGCATCGTTTTCAATGCTCAGCAAAGTTACTTTTCCTGACATATTTTTAATTTGATTCTGAGCTATAAATGTTTTGATTATATCAGTCTAAAACTTGAAAATAATTTTTGATAACACAGCGGGCTCGGATGGAACTTGCGTAATCCGGGATGTTCGTGGCTCCGTTGATCCCGCATTCCGCAAGGCTTCATGCGGGCTACGACCTGACATTTCACGGTAATGTGGTTTATGATGGCAATCCATTTGAGATACTGTTGGGGTTGCTATGGTTTTATATCGTCGGAACCGCGTGGCGGGTGGCACGTATTTTTTTACCGTTACACTAAAAAACCGGAGTTCATCGTTGTTGGTCGATCGGATTGATGACTTTCGAGAAGCGGTACGCTATGCCTTGCAGAAGAAACCATTCCGTATTGATGCGTTCGTGGTGCTGCCTGAACACTTGTACGCGGTTTGGACTTTGCCGCCCGGTGAGCATGATTATTCCAAGCGCTGGGGATTGGTCAAAGGCCATTTTTGTAGTCGACTGGTCAAGTCGGGTATGCAGTTGCGCAAAAACGCACGCGGCGAATATGACGTGTGGCAACCCCGGTTTTGGGAACACACGATCCGTGATGACAAGGATTTTGCCCATCATGTCGATTATATCCATTACAACCCGGTCAAGCATGGTTTGGTGACGAGGATTATAGATTGGCCGTATTCCTCTTTTCATCGTTACGTTAATGCGGGTGTTTATCCGCCCGATTGGGGTGGCGAGGGCCAGGATTGGGATCAGGAATATGGTGAGTAGACGTAGCCCGGATGGAGCTTGCGCAATCCGGGATGTTCGTGGGCTCCGCTGATCCCGCATTCCGCGAAGCTTCATGCGGGCTACGGTTCTCGAATGGCCTTAATATGACCGGGTGATTGACTCTTCCCGCCATTCCCGATAACTTTCCCCTTACTTTGAGCAACTTTCGTCAGGTAGCCTGCCATGTCTAATTCGCTTACTCCTCCATCCGACAACGTTTTTAATCACTTTATCTTCACGCCGCTGGATACGCTGCTCGCGGAACATCAAGCCGACAATTCCGAAGCCAGGGTACTGGCCCTGTTTCACCGTTGTGTGGCGGAGGTTCCGGCCTATCGGAAGTTTCTGCAATCAAGGGGCGTTAATCCGGCTGAGATCACCTCTTTCGCGGCATTCCGGGAATTGCCGTTGATGGGTAAGGCTGATTATATGCAGGCTTATCCGCTGCCGGAGCGTTGTCTGGGCGGAAGTCTCAGGGGGGCTGATCGGGTGGCGGTATCTTCCGGGTCAACCGGACAGCCGACTTTCTGGCCGCGCTCTGTTGCGTATGAGCTGGATGTGGCGCTGCGCTTCGAGCAGGTCTTTCACGACAGTTTTCGGGCTCATGAGCACAGTACGTTGGCGGTGGTTTGCTTTGCGTTGGGTAATTGGGTGGGCGGCTTGTATACGACATCGTGCTGCTGGCATCTGGCCAACAAGGGTTATCCGCTGATGGTGGCGACGCCGGGCAACAACAAGGCGGAAATCTTCCGTGTGGTGCGCGAGCTCGCGCCGCATTTCGAGCAAACGGTGCTGTTGGGTTATCCGCCTTTTGTTAAAGACGTGATCGACGCCGGTATTGCCGAGGGTATCGACTGGACTCGCTTCAATCCCAAGCTGGTTTTTGCCGGCGAGGTGTTCAGCGAGGAATGGCGCAGTCTGATGGGGCAGCGCATCGGTTCGGTATCGCCCTGTTTTGATTCAGCTTCGCTGTACGGCACTGCCGACGGCGGCGTGCTGGGTAATGAAACGCCGCTCAGTATCGCCATTCGTCGCTGGCTGGCCGAGCATCCTGTCGCCGCGCGCAGCCTTTTCGGCGAATCGCGGTTGCCGACGCTGGTGCAATATGATCCGGCCAGCCGCTTCTTTGAAATGCACGAAGGTACGCTGGTAGTGTCCGGGGAGAATAGCGTGCCTTTGGTGCGTTATCACATTGCCGACAAGGGCGGTGTGATAGCTTATGATGAAATGTGGGATTTCCTGAAAGGGCAGGGAGTGGCTTCGCCCGGTGAGTTGGGCCTGGACAATGAAGAGTCGCTGCGTCATTTGCCGTTTGTTTATGTATTCGGGCGCGCCGATTTCACGGTGTCTTATTATGGCGCGAATATTTACCCGGAGAATGTTACGGTCGGACTCGAGCAACCCGGAATCATCGAATGGACAAGCGGTAAATTCGTACTGGAAACACGGGAAACCGAAGACGGCGACAAATTCCTGCACATTGCTGTCGAGCTTTTGCCCGGTATTGAACCGAATGATGCGATGGGGCCGGTGATTGCTGCATCGATTCGGGCGCAGCTGTTGCGTCTGAATAGTGAATTTGCCAATTACACGCCGGTGGAGCGGCAACTGCCGCAGATTAGCCTGCGTTCATTTGCAGATGTCGAGTATTTTCCGCTTGGGGTGAAGCATCGTTATACGCGTCGATGAATTGATCAGGGTGGTATGTTTTTTAGCAGTTTCGTTTCCCCTCACCCAAACCTCTCACGCTGGAGAGGGTTTTTACGGCTTAAAGTCACAATTGATTTGTAGGGCATGACCTACGAAATAAACAGACAAATTTATAAACGCCGGTGCTGACCTACAGCACCGGCGCTCCCACGGAAGCGTCCCAAGCCTGAGACAGGGAAGCTTAACAGAATGGCATGACAGCGTTTGTCATGCTGTTACATGGAAGGGCTACCGGCATTGCACCGACAGCTACTTGATAAACAACATTTCCTGATAGGTTGGATAAGGCCATAATTCATCCGCTATTTCGCCTTCAAGCGCGTCGGCATATTGGCGGACTTCATCCATCAGTGGACGGATGGTTTTTGCACAGAACTGCATGTGTTCCTCTATTGTTGCAAAGTCATGTTGACTGAGGGCGGCGCTCAGCTTGCCGACTGTTTCCATCATCGATGCCAGCAGGCCTGTTATCAAGGTCAAGGGGCCGTTATCTAATTCGATACCGCTGCTTTTAAGGCTGTTGATCGTAGCGGAAAGACCGGACAAGTAATTGACGGCAGCCGGGTAAATACCGATTTTCGCCATACTGACCACCAGTTTGGCTTCCACTTCAATAGCCAGTATGTATTGCTCGGCATAGATTTCAAAGCGACTGGCGAGCTCAACCGGCGATAATACGCCGAGCTTGTCAAACAGTTCTTCGACATAAGCTTCTTTTAACACCGGCAAGGCATCGGCGGCGGTTTTCAGATTAGCCAAACCGCGTTCTTCAACGGCCATTTTATGCCATTCGGCGGAATAACCGTTGCCGCCGAAGACAACAGCGCCGTGTTCGTCGATTAATATTTTCAGCGTAGTGAGTATGGCGGTATCGAGATCAGCGCCGCCAGCCAATTTGCTTTCCAGCGTGTCGGCAATCCAGTTGAGCGAATCGGCCAGCATGGTATTCATGGTAACCAGCGGGCCTGCCACCGATTGCCCGGAACCGACGGCGCGAAATTCAAAGCGATTGCCGGTAAAGGCGAAAGGCGAGGTGCGGTTTCGGTCGCCGGCGTCTTTGTTAAAAACGGGCAGGGTGTTGATGCCCAGATTCATCACGCCGGCATTCAGCGAGCCGGTTATCTTGCCGTTGCTGATTTGCTCGAAGACGTTATCGAGTTGTGTGCCCAGATAAACCGACATGATCGCCGGCGGTGCTTCATTGGCGCCCAAGCGGTGATCGTTGCTGGCCGTTGCGATGGCTGCGCGGAGTAGCGGGCCGTATTTGTGAACGCCGCGAATCACCGCGCCGCAAAACAGCAGGAATTGTGTATTCGAATGCGGCGTTGTGCCGGGGTCGAGCAAATTACCCTGTGTGGCGTTACCGACCGACCAGTTGACATGCTTGCCTGAGCCGTTAATGCCTTTGAAGGGTTTTTCATGTAACAGGCAAACCAGGCCGTGCTTTTTAGCGGTGTTTTTCAAGACCGTCATCAGCAATTGCTGATGGTCGGTCGCTACGTTGGCCGATTCAAAAAACGGTGCAATCTCGAATTGTCCGGGCGCAACTTCGTTATGCCGGGTCTTGGCCGGTATGCCCAGTCGGTATAGCTGTTCTTCGACATCCTGCATGTAGACCTGGATGCGTTCCGGGATGGCGCCAAAATAATGATCGTCAAATTGCTGGCCTTTGGCCGCTGACGCGCCGAACAGGGTCCGTCCAGCAAGCAGCAAGTCGGGGCGGCTGTTGACAAAGTTGGCGTCGACCAGAAAATATTCCTGTTCGGCGCCGCAACTGGAGTTGACCGGGGCGATGTCTTTATGGCCGAGCAGCGACAAGACGCGTTGCGCGGCTTTATTCATCGCGGCATTGGCGCGCAGTAACGGGGTTTTCTTGTCCAATGCTTCGCCGGTCCAGGACACGAATACCGTCGGAATACACAGCGTTGCGCCGTTGTCGGTGGTCATGATATAGGCGGGGCTGGTGACATCCCAGGCGGTATAACCTCGCGCTTCAAAGGTCGAGCGTATGCCGCCGTTCGGGAATGATGAACCGTCCGGCTCGCCCTGTACCAGCACTTTGCCGCTGAATTCCGAGATGACAGAGCCGTCATTCTGCACGGAAATAAAGCCGTCGTGCTTTTCCGCCGTTGCATTGGTTAAGGGATAAAAGACGTGTGCGTAATATAGCGCGCCCTTGGACAAGGCCCAATCCTTCATCGCCAATGCCACGACATCGGCAATGGAAACATCCAGTTCTTCACCGGTTTCGATGGTTTTCTTTACTGATTTGAATACTTCTTTAGGCAGGCTTTCCTTCATCTTGCTCAGCGTAAATACATCACTCGCCCATAGACTGCTGAGCGACTCCGGTGTTTTCGCAGGCATCGGTTGACGATTGGTGATGTTTTGAACAGCCTGAACGCGGGTTGCATTTCCAGTCATAGTGTTTTCCTTATTGGAGAATTAAGTGTCATTCAATAGGAAAGCAATTATTGAACCAATCCGTGATTTTCATCACGGATTACAGCTATCCCTTGTCGTTTCGTGGAGAAACAGCCTCATGTGATGGGAAATTACCGATTGATCGGCAAAATTGACGGGCGTTTTCAGTGCGGTCGATGGGGATTGTATGCAAATTGGTGCAGAGCGCGAATAAGGTGCGCGATGCGCACCTAATGTCACAAGGTGGATAAAATTACAACCGGGCTAATAGCTCGGCTTTCTTGGTACTGAACTCGGCATCGGTCAATATGCCTTTCTCTTTAAGGCTAGCCAGTTTCTCGATGGCGCCGAAAATATCGGCTTCCTGGGCTGTCGCCTGGGTATTGACAGCAGGGCTGGGTTGCATAGTCGGTGCAGGTTGGGATTGAACTGGACCATTATTGATAGAAATGACAGGCAACGTTTTAACATCGACCGTGCCGTATTGGCTGGTAAAGGTAACGGAGCCGCCTATCGACTGTTGCTGGGAAAAACCGCCAATCCGGTGATCGAGCGTATCGTAAAGCGTGACTTGTCCATTGATGTCGATAGCCAGCCGCCGAATGGTCGCAAAATAAGCATAACGCACGTTGTTTTGCGAGCCGGTGCTGGTTGGAAACTGCAGTCCTGCGGGCCACCAATTCCCGGAACTGCCTGCTGGCGGAGGCGCGAACAAGCTGACAGTGTTGGCAGGTCCTGAATTATTTTGTTGCTGATGACCGGTATTCGGGGAATTACCGACGTAGTTGCTTTGTTGCTGGGTACCTTGATGCTGTGACTGGAAACTGCCGCTTTGAATGAGTCCGGGTTGATTGGCAATCAGGTTGGAGAGTTCCTGGCACAGCCCGCTGACACTGTTTTTCAAGCCGTTATTGAACATATCGCCCAACATGATCATGCCGCCCTTCATCCATTGGCCGGAACCGCCGAATTCGGGATGGCTGAATTGCGCCATGGAGCCGTTGCCGTTGATGACCGACTGCAACAGGCTGAATACGGCATCGGGACTGAAGTTGTAACGTTGTGCAAGGTTATCGATTAGTTGCTTGCCTTCCGGCGTAAGCTGTCTCATGAAAAAAGTCCGATTAGTTAAGAGGAGGAGGTAAACAATGGATCAGGAGCCACAGGTTTTACTGCGCGTCTCCTGATTTGATTTGGCATACAGTGTAAATGAGCCGTCGAATAAACACACCCTAAATCTGCTGTTGAAATAAAAACCGGTCGGTCAATAGGGCATGCGAGACACCGTGCAATCGGTGGGGTTTTGTACCTTTGGATGAGTGTGATAAAGGTGTCGGCTTCGGTGCCTTGGGAAATCCGGCATTTGTTATTTCGGGCAGCCTTCCAGCTTGTAAATTGCGTAACCTTGCTCATCAATTTGTTTTCGTAATGCCTCGGGCGCTTCGACACTATGACAAAAATAGCAGTTTTCCTGCGTGACGGTCGCATCATGATGACCGATGCTTTCCAGCCATTGTTTGGCGTAGCTTAAAGCTTTTTGCGGGTCCTGCTCATCAAGCACGACATCAAAGTGCATGGTTGCGCCTTTGGCTGTTTTCGCGTAAGTGTCAAATACATGTGAAATAGTCATGAATGCCTCCGGTAGAAATTATTAGAACAGCGACTATGCGGTAAATTGAGAGAGCTGTAAATAGCAAAAACCGAGTAGTGAGTAGCACGGATGGAGCTTGCGGAATCCGGGGCTTCGTGGCTCCGATGTCCCGTATTGCGCAAGCTCCATACGGGCTACTTGTTACTTGCTGTCGTACACGAGGGGTCAATTTCGTACCTGATGATCCCAACGAACCGGCTCAATCCGGCATTTTTGGCTTGCATCAGCCGCTTACGATAAAATAGCCGTCAACATAGACCATTTATTTACTAAAACATGAAACAAGTCGAACTGCTTTCTCCTGCCGGAACCCTTAAAAACATGCGCTATGCGTTTGCATACGGCGCCGATGCTGTTTATGCCGGATTGCCGCGTTACAGCCTGCGCGTGCGCAACAATGATTTTCTTGCCGATAATCTCGCCAAAGGCATAGCTGAAGCGCATCAACAAGGCAAAAAGTTTTTCCTGGCGACCAATGTGATTCCGCACAACACCAAAGTTAAGACCTTTATCAAGGATATTACCCCGATTATTGCGATGCAGCCGGACGCCTTGATTATGGCCGATCCGGGCTTGATCATGATGACCCGGGAAGCCTGGCCGGATATGCCGATTCATCTGTCGGTACAGGCCAATACGGTGAATTATGCAACCGTTAATTTCTGGAAGAGTATGGGCGTTGACCGGGTCATATTGTCGCGTGAGTTGTCGCTGGATGAAATTGAAGAAATCCGCCAGCGTTGTCCTGATACCGAACTTGAAGTATTTGTCCACGGCGCGTTATGTATCGCGTATTCCGGGCGCTGCCTGTTATCCGGCTACTTCAACCACCGCGATCCCAACCAGGGTACCTGCACCAACTCCTGCCGCTGGAAATACGATACGCTGCCCGCGCATGAAAATGCCGAGGGCGATTACGTTTTGGACGGCGGCGCGTTGTCGATGGCCGACATTAGCAACGCCAGTTGCGGCGGCGCGGAACGGCATCCTCTGGCGGACAAGGTGTATTTTCTCGAGGAAGAAGGCCGCAAAGGTGAATTGCTGCCGGTGATGGAAGATGAAAACGGCACCTACATCATGAATTCAAAAGACTTGAGAGCCATCGAGCATGTGCAGCGCCTGGTCGAAATCGGTGTCGACAGTCTTAAAATCGAAGGCCGCACCAAATCGCATTATTACGTCGCGCGCACCGCACAAACCTATCGCCAGGCGATTGATGATGCGTTGGCGGGCCGCGCCTTTCAGCCCAAACTGATTGGTGTGTTGGAAAACCTGGCTAATCGCGGTTATACCGACGGTTTTTACCAGCGCCACCATACCCACGAACAGCAAAACTATATCAGCGGCTATTCAAAAAGCCATCAGCAGCAGTTTTGCGGAGAGATCAGGAGTTATGACCGGGAAACCCGTCTTGCCACCATTGATGTCAAGAACAAGTTTTCGGTTGGCGACAAGCTCGAAGTTATCCTGCCGGAAGGCAACCGCGACATTATCGTCGAACGCATGGAAGGCATGTACGGACAGGTCATGGAAGAAGCGTCCGGCGGCGGCTATGAAGTGAAAATACCGATCCCGGAAATGCACAGTGGTCATGGCTTATTGGCACGGTATACCTGATTCTGTAATTTCTATACGGTCTTTTGTGACGACGACACGAATGCCGAGTCTGTCCTCAAGCTCTTGTTCCAGATAAGGCAGTCGTCTGGGTCCGCTGCCTTGCAATTGGTTGTGTATATCCAGCAAGGCGCCGGAGATAGGGGCTTCGGGTTGTGCGCGTCCGAGCAGGTCGTTGATCTGTTGCTGAATTTCCGTTGCCACGCGTAATATCGCCTGTTCACGGAGGAAATAATCCATCAGGCAGCCAAGTAAATTTCTTACGTCGGGACTGTCTGTAACATTCGTACCGCATAAGCGCTGCTGTAATAACACGCGAAGCTGATCGGCAACGCTCGCATGATAATCTGCCCGAACCGGGGTCAGTCGTTCCGACAGCGCTTGTTCGGATAGCTCCGGGTCGAGTCCCAATGCGCACTGTTCATAGGTGAGCGAGTAGATGCGTTCGCGATTGGTGCGCCATTCCTCGGTGGCGTAAAGTGTTTCTGTTTTCAGGATATGTACTTTGCTGCGCAGGTTTTCCTGAAGATTCAGAAAGGTGTCCGAGCCTTTTTCGGACCAGGCGTCGACAATAGCCAAAAGCTGTGTGTAGGTGCGAGTCATCGCCGGCCACAGCGAGAAAGCAATCGAATGTACCTGCAAGCCATACAGACCGTAGTCGAATGCCGGTTCCAGATTTTCCAGCGCAGTCTGCACAGGCGCATCAAGCGGCGTCGATTGGGTGTCCGTTTGTAACTGTCCTTCAACCAGCACCCTCAGGAATTCCTCGATCATCGCCTTGGGACCGGCGCAAACGCCGTGAAACGAGTGGAAAGAATTCGTGCGTTCGGCGTAAGCATAGATTTCGCTGCTGCTCATGGGCGTATCCGGGTCCAGCGTTGAACCAGCGAGCGGCACAAAAAGCATTTCACGCATCGTCGTTCTCAAGCCGTCGGTGACGCGAAACATCGACGATAAGGCCGGATGTAATTGCCCGTTTTCGATGTGTTCTCCGCTACGCATAAGCAGGTAAGTGGGTACGACCAGCACCAATGTGGACAGTATTTCAATATCGCCTACGGTCATGCCTTGTCGGGCATGGGGAAAGCGCAGCAGGTAGGCCTCCCGAATCCGCAGCAAAGCCGCCATCATTTGCGGCCAGTAGTTGCGCATGCTTTTGAGAGCGGTGACGTTCATCGGCAACTCGCTTTGGTAGCGGCTGCCGGGGTATTGGCATATCCGCCAATCGGTGGGAATGTCCAAACGCAGCGCCTTCGGGAATACGTTGGCCTCGCCGACCTGGCGTCCTTCCGCATCCAGTACCATGTGGGCGATTCGCCAGATCGGGATGGCTAATTCCAGGTAAGCCAACGGCAAGGATTGCCCGGTCAGTTCTTCGGTAATCGCTTCGCATTCGAACCAGGTGCGAGCTACTGTCGTCAGGGCAGGAGGCAGCGGCGAAGGGCAGGCGCCTTCAGGGCCGCTGGATGCAGCATCATAGCGGCTTGCGTAGTGCAGGATGCCCTCTTCAAGCAGTTGTTCCAGTAAAGCCTGAATACGCGGCCAATCATAATCATCGCCCCAGTTTGTGGCGGTTCCGGCAATAAAGCGCGATTGCTTGGCGAGATTCTCGCCGAATGCGAACAGCTCCGGCTCGTCGAAGGAAATTTCCTTATCGCCGTAGTAGAGATGCAATTCGGTAAGTCCGTCCGCATCCGTCGAGTACTGCGTGACCACCCGCTTATGCGCAGGAAAGACCAGTTCATCTTCGATACCGAGTCCTTCTGAAAGTGAATGTCCGGCATGCATGGGGCAGCGGGAGGGTTCAGGGCCGGTTTGTTCTGTGCCTGATGTTATTGAATTAGTCATGTCTTTCCATTTTTGGTGCTGGAAGCAATAGGCTGGAATTATTCAGGTGATGGGGTTGCAGGAGAGTCTTTATTCGCAAATTAGAGAGTGAATTAAAGTCACTCCTGCATGGCTTATGATGTCTAAAATACCGGGCATCCCGCCCGATTAAATGAGCCGACGCTTAGCCGTGGTTTGGCGCATCGTCGCGACCGTGACCGCCGCGAACATGACCGGGAGCATCATCTGCACCATGACGACCTGCTTTTATGTTTGATTTAACTTTCATTTTCGATTCTCCAATTAGAAAAAATTCAATGCCGCTTGATGCGGCGTTTCAGTTAAGAAGAAGTGTTTTTCTTCTTGTCTGTTAATGTCCGGATGGCGACAAAAGGTTCAAGCCGATAGACTTTTTTCTCCTTGTCAGTGGTCAGCGGTATTGGCAACCAATAACCCGTTAATCTGTTCGAGATCTGCTTCGCTCAGGCTGCTTGACGCCTGTTTTAACTTGAGGCTGTTCAATAAGTAATCGTAGCGGGTGCGCGAAAAATCGCGTTTGGCCCGGTATAAATTTCTTTGCTCGTTTAATATATCCACCATTGTCCGCGTACCTACCTCGAAGCCTTCTTCGGTGGCTGTTAACGCGCTTTCCGCGGATGTAACGGTAGCTTTCAGCGCGGCCACACGACTTATCGTCGACAGCACACCGCGATAGGCGTCTTTTACCTGACGCTTCACCGCCCGTTTTGTCGCGATTAATTTTTCTTTTGCCGCTTCGTATTCGTAACCCGCCTGGCGGGTTCTGGAATTCACCGCACCGCCTTCAAACAGCGGCACATTCAGCTGAACGCCTACGCTTTGCGTATCGCCGCGAAAACCAAAGCTGCTGTTATCGTCGGAAGCGCCCAGCGACGCCACCAGATCCAGGCGCGGTAAATGGCCGTTACGCTGTAATTCGATGGTTTTGCGCGTTGCTTCGGCCTGATTGAATGCGGAAATAATGCTGAAATTACTGACTTCTGCTGAATCGCTCCAGGCTGTAATATCGGCTGGCTCAGGTTTAAGCAAAGGCAATTCCGGTCCCAATGAATCCAGAAGCGCATCGGTTTCGCCGATGATCTCTCTCAATGCTTCCTTTTGATTATCGAGAGAGTTGGCCGCTTCTATTTCATTGGCGCTGGCCTGATCGAAGCCGGCCTGTGCTTCATGGATATCGGTTATTGCAATCAGGCCCGCCTGAAAAAGGTGCTTGGCCTGTTCAAGTTGCCGGACGATGGCTTCTTTTTCGGCACGGGAAAATTCGAGATTATCCTGTGCCGATAATACATTGAAATAAGCTTCTGTCGTTTTCACCATCAGGTTTTGCAGCTCTGCTTGATAGCCCGCTTCAGCCTGTGCGATCTGGTTGTCTGATTGGTTTAATTGAATCCAGTAGTCCCAGTGGAAGAGCGGCTGGGTTAAATTAATGGCAAAGGTGTTGCTCCAGAATTGCTGGTTGATAAGATCGCCGCGAAAATCTTCGCCGGCTTTTTTATTATGCAGCCATTCTCTTTTGGTCGAGCCCGTCGCCGAAATAGTCGGTAGAAAGCGTGCGATACTTTGGTTTTTTACTTCGCCGATAGCAGATTGTTTGGCTTGAGCCTGTTTCAGCACCGGGTCATTTTGTAAGGCCAGTTCGTAAATGTCGGATAAGTTCTGCGCCTTTAACGGCGAAATGGCGGCTACAGCGATAACAATGACAGCGGACAGTTTTTTGCTTACAAATTCCATAGTTTAATAATAGTTGTCATGGTTTTATCGTGAATTTATCTCGCGCCAAGACGCCAAAGTTTTTCTATTTATTTTTCATGGCGGCTTCGCGCCTTTGCGGGAGTTATTATTCTTCCAAGTCTTAGCCTTATCGTTCCCACGCTCCGGCGTGGGAATGCAGGTACCAACGCTCCAGCGTTGTGTAATATTAAAATATAACAAGGACTTATCCCGTTTTATGTTTCGCGACGCTGGAGCGTCTGCCACTGCGTTCCCACGCCGGAGCGTGGGAACGATAAGAAAGCTCTGTGATTTGAAATAGGCAATTCCAGGCAGTGACTCAAAACTTCATAATCCTGTGAATTACAAAAAACGAAAAAAAGGTTCATTGTCAACGTGAAGTTTTTTAAATTGATTTTTTGACCCAGGACTGGAAAAGCTATTGTTTTGCTCTAACTTTCTTCTTTCACCTGTTGGCGTAGGCAAAGTCAGTTGATTGGTTTCCATAACAAATTGGCTTGATGATTAAACCTTTTGCCTGTTTATCGCAATAAACAACAATCGATACGTTAAAACCGGGCGAATAGTCCGGGGAGATTTTTTGCCCACTTCATTTTCTCGAACCACGCGCTCGCTTGCCAATGACTCGTCCAGATATGCGGTTATCGCATGGCTGATTGCTGTATCTATCCTGGCCGGATGGTCGGCGTGGTTTTTCCTTGCCGGGATAACCGTCTACGAAACGTCCACTAAAGCGCGTCTGGAAGTCAATCAATCCGCCCATCCGGTTGCTGCACTGGTCGCAAGCAAGATTGTTGCTACCCGCTTGTTATTGGGACAAGAAGTTCAGGCCGGAGAAGTTTTGATTGAACTTGATGCGAGCAGCGAAAAGCTCCGCCTGCACGAGGAAGAGACCAGATTGAAGGCCTTGCCTCCACAGATTGCCTCGATACAAAAACAGATTGCCGCACTGGAGCAAGCCAAATCCCAAGATCATCGGGCCTCGCTTGCGGTAACGCGGAGTGCTCAGTCGCGGCATAAGGAAGCGATTGCTGCGGCGGAGTTTGCCAAAGACCATGAACGCCGCTTGACGGAACTGAGCGGTTCCGGGCGTATTCCGCTTATTGAAGCGTTACGCGCCAAAGCGGAGTCGCAAAAACTGAGTTCCGCGAGGGATGCGTTGTCGTCCGATATTCAACGAACGGAACTGGACGCCGAAACGCGCATACACCAGGAGCAGGCGGAGATCGAAAATCTCAAACGTGAGGCGGCAAGGTTGAATGGTGAACTGGAAACCACCCGAATGACCATTGAACGGCTTAAGCAGGATATTGAAAAGCACTTTATCCGCTCTCCCGCAAGCGGGCAAATCGGTGACGTAGCGCCGTTACAAGTAGGCGCCTATGTTGCGGCGGGCGAAAAATTGGCTACGGTGGTGCCGCGCGGCAAACTTAGAATTGTTGCGGATTTTTACCCTGCCGATGCGCTTGGGAAAATTCATCCGGGACAGGTCGCGCGAATGCGCCTGGACGGCTTCCCGTGGGCTGAATATGGAACGATTCAAGCCAGAGTCAGCCGGGTCGGTACCGAGATAAGGGATAACCGGGTGCGTGTGGAGTTTACGCCGGAGCTGTCGGCCAAATCGCCTATCATTATGCAGCACGGATTACCCGGTTCCATCGAGGTGAGTATCGAGCAGATGACGCCAGCCGTGATGATCTTGCGCGCGGCGGGTCAGTTCATGTCCGGCACAGCGAAGCCGCAAGCGCCTCCGACCGAACCCAGGCCTTTATGAGCACCGTGAAAAATACGGCAAAGCGGCGTTGGCTGGTGCCCGAGGTCGTGCAGACATCGGCGATGGACTGCGGCCCTGCATCGTTAAAATGTTTGCTGGAAGGTTTTTATATTCCGGTCAGTTACGGGCGTCTGCGCGAAGCCTGCCAAACCGATGTGGACGGTACTTCTATCGATATGCTGGAGGTCGTCGCCAACCAGTTAGGTATTGAGGCCGAGCAGGTCATGATTCCAGTGGATCATGTGTTGTTATCGGAAGCTGCCGTTTTGCCTGTCATGGTGGTTGTGCGTCATGCTGACGGAGCGACGCATTTTGTCGTGGTCTGGCGACGTTACGGCCCCTGGTTGCAAGTGATGGACCCGGCAATCGGCAGGCGCTGGGTGCATTGCCGGCGTTTTCACGAAGAAATTTACCGTCATCGCTTACCCGTCCCTGCTGCCGACTGGCGACAGTGGGCAGCTTCGGATGAGTTTCTTAAACCGCTACGGCAACGCTTGTCGATGCTGGGCGCGTCCGGCAGCGAAGCAAAGGCATTGATCGACCTGGCATTAAAGGATTCCGGCTGGTTAAGTGTGGCAACGCTGGATGCCGCTGTCCGATTGGTTAATTCCATCGTGACGGCTAACGGGATTAAAACCGGTCTGCGCGCTGTCAGGCTGGTGAGGACGCTGGTCGAACAAACGGGAACCGACGATTTATTTAAAGTCATCCCCGCTTCTTATTGGACGGTGACAGCGCAGTCAAGCGATGAGCCTGATAGTCAGGAGCAACTGCTGTTACAGGGCGCGGTGTTATTAAAGGCGAAAGTACGCTCACAGCTAATACCCACGCAGACAGACGCTGAACCTGAATTTGAACAAGTTCGGCTTTCGCCCGAGCTTGAGGCTGCGCTTAACGAAAAACCGCTGAATCCGGGTCGGACACTGCTGGATTTGCTTCAAACCGACGGTATCCTGTCGCCGCTTGCATTGATCGGCGCACTCACTATTTCGGCAGGGGCCATACTTATTGAAGCATTGTTGTTTCGGGGTATTTTCGATATTGCCTGGGAGCTCAATCTGGCCAGTCAACGCCTGGCCGCGGTGCTTGGCTTAATTGCATTTGCCTCGGTGTTGCTGTTGATCGAAATTCCGATAGCGATGGAGTCGCTGCGCTTCGGTCGCCACCTGGAAGCACGTCTGCGCATGGCGTTACTGCGCAAATTACCGCACCTGACCGACCGCTATTTCCAGAGTCGGCCTATTTCAGACATGGCCGAGCGCAGTCACAGTATTCATTTGACCCGCTTGGTGCCCGGTCTGGGTATACAGTTTGTCCAGACGCTGTGGGATATTATCTTCACGCTGACCGGCATCATGCTTATTGATTCTGCCAGTAGTCTGTTGGCATTTGTCATTACCGGGCTGGCGATTGGCCTGCCGTTACTGGCGCAGCCTCTGCTGAATGAAAGGGATTTGCGGGTGCGCAGTCATTCCGGCGCATTATTCAGTTTCTATCTCGACGCCCTGCTGGGCTTGGTGCCGATACGTACGCATCGGGCGGAACAGGCGGTGAGCCGCGAACATGAAGGCTTGTTGGTGGAGTGGGCGCGATCGAGCCGAAGCCTGATCAGCTTGTCATTGTTCATTTCCGGTGTGCAGTCATTAATCTGCCTGGGATTGGTCGAACTGCTGCTGTTTCAGCATTTTTTGCGTTCCGGCGGCGTTAGCGGTGGTGATTTGTTATTGATTTATTGGGCGTTAAAGTTACCGGCCATCGGTCGTAGACTGACCGCTTTGGCGCAGCAATATCCGGCGCAACGCAATGTGTTGCTGAGGCTGCTTGAGCCGCTTTCGGCGCCGGAGGAAAGTGAATCAGCAGAACTACATAGTGAGAATCAGGGAGATTTAGAGGTAGCAGAACATAACGCTACATTTTTTCCCCCCTCACCCCAACCCTCTCCCGCTGGAGAGGAAGCAGAATGCCGCTTTATCGATTCAGCTGCCCATACAGCAGGGAGTTATCAGAATACCGGCGTCGGGATCAATATCAAAAACGGCAGTGTGCTGGCGGCGGGCCATTCGATTTTGCAGGACATTGATCTGACGATTGCACCGGGCGAGCATGTTGCTATTGTTGGTCCATCGGGCGCCGGTAAATCCAGTTTTATCGGCTTATTGCTCGGATGGCACCGGCTTGCCGACGGGCAATTGCTGGTTGACGGCAGGCCCTTGAATAGTGTGCATCTGCAAGCTTTGCGTCAACAAACCGCGTGGGTCGATCCGGCTATCCAGATATGGAATAGCTCGTTTCTGGATAATCTCAATTACAGTTCCGATGACCAGGGTTTCGATAAAATCGCCGATGTCATTGATGCTGCAGCGTTACGCGGCGTACTGCAAAAATTGCCTTCCGGCCTGCAAACCTGTCTAGGTGAAAGCGGCGCTTTGCTGTCGGGCGGCGAAGGCCAGCGCGTGCGTTTGGGGCGCGCATTGCAGCAAACGTCCGTGCGCCTGGCGTTGCTTGACGAACCGTTCCGTGGCATGAGCCGCAACCAGCGGCATAGCTTACTCAGTGAGGCCAGGCAGTGGTGGCGTGGTGCAACGCTGCTGTGTGTGACCCATGACGTCGGTGAAACCTTAACATTCAACCGGGTGTTGGTGGTTGAAAACGGTTGTATCGTTGAAGATGGGGTGCCTGCTGAGCTGGCCCGTCGGCCGTCGCGTTACCGCGATTTACTCAATGCCGAAGACGTGGTGAGCCGGGATATGTGGCATAGCGGGCAATGGCGGCGCATCCGGGTTCAGGATGGCGGCATTAAAGGAAATAGCGAATGAATAGCCACATTTTTGATTTATCGCGCGCGAGTCATTACCAATGAACAACGACATCAACGCAATGGCCTGGCCATTTTCGCGCTTGGGAGAGGCCATTGAAGAACTGGCCCGTTTTGCCAAACTGGATGCGGCAGCGCACGATAACCCGGTGCCTGAACCGTTGAAAGTGCAGGACAGCGCCGATCTGGGCCGCTGGATTGAATGGGTCAGCGATCGGCTAGGCATTGAAGCCGAACCGGTTGAAACATCGGTCGCTGAATTCGGGCGCTTACTGCGTAGCGCTGGGCCGGCTTTGTTTCAACTCGGGGAGGGCATTGACGCCCGCTTTGTGTTGTTACTCAAGTCGAAATCCGCTGTGTTGCAGTTGCTCGGACCGGATTTACGCCTGCATCGGTGTTCGGTTGAAACGCTGAGAGCGGCTCTCTGTCAACGCTACGAAGCGCCGGTGAGCGCTGAAATAGATCGTTTGTTAATCCTCGCCGATGTGCCCGAACGGCAGCGACAACGGGTCAGGGCAGTCATGCTTAAAGAACGGCTTGCCACCCAGCGCATCGGTGCTTGCTGGATACTGCGCTTGCCGCCGACCACCGGATTCTGGAGGCAACTTGCGCATGCGCATCTGCCGCGTCAGGCATTGCTGATGTTGAGCGTGTTTGCACTGCTATACGGCTTGGAAATAGTCGGCTGGAGCCTGATTGGACAAGCCGCGTTAAATGGCCGCCTGGATTTGGGATGGCTCTCCGCGTGGGCCTTACTGATGCTGTCGCTGGTTCCGCTGCAATTGCTGGGTGGCTGGCTGGATGCCGTGTTTGCCCTGGATATGGGCCGGATCCTTAAAAAGCGGCTTTTGGCCGGTGCTTTGCGCATGGATATTGAAACGATCCGGCATCAGGGCGCGGGTCAGTTGCTCGGGCGGGTGATGGAATCGCAAGCCCTTGAGTCACTGGCCTTGAACGGTGGCTTTGCCGTCATTATCGCCGCTATCGAACTGGTTTTTGCCGCCTGGGTATTGGCTATCGGTGCAGGCGGTATGCTGCATTTGTTCTTGCTGCTGGCCTGGTTGATTTTGACTGTCGGGTTGAGCTGGCGGTATTTTCAGCGCTCGCGCCGTTGGACGATGATGCGCCTTGATATGACCCATGAATTGGTCGAGCGCATGGTCGGACACAAAACGCGTCTGGCGCAGGAGTCGGCAGTACGCAGGGATGCCCGGGAAGACCGGATGATGAAAAGTTATTTGCACACATCGAAACAATTGGATAACGCGATAGTACCGATTACCGGCGGACTATCGCGCGGCTGGATGATCGTCGGCCTGCTGGGGCTGGCGCCGGGTTTTATTGCCGGGACTGCCACGGCAGGCGGGTTGGCGGTGGGTCTGGGCGGATTATTGCTCGCCAACAGGGCGCTCTCCGGCGTATCCGGAGGCTTGGCGGCATTATTCAGGGCGGGTATCGCGTGGACACAAGTGGCGGCATTATTTCATTCCGCCGACAGGCAACCTTCCAGGGAGCCGTTTTTAACGTCCGCACAGATGGCCGGTATCGGTGCCGGTGGTTCGTCAACAAAATTGGTTGATGCAAGCGATTTGGTATTTCGTTATCGGCCTCAAGGCGAGCCTGTTCTGCGTGGCGTCGATTTGTCGATTTATCGAGGCGAGCGCATTCTGCTTGAAGGTTCTTCGGGCGGTGGTAAATCAACCCTGGCATCCTTGTTGGTGGGGCTGCGTATCCCGGATTCAGGCCTGCTGCTTTTGAATGGACTGGACCGATACACGCTGGGCGAAGGCTGGCATCGTCTGGCAACGGAAGCGCCCCAGTTCCATGAGAATCATATACTCACCGGCACGCTGGCCTTTAATCTGTTGATGGGGCGTAATTGGCCGGCCAGCGAAGAAGACTTGCAGGAAGCTGAAGCATTGTGCAAGGAATTGGCTTTAGGGGATTTGCTGGAACGTATGCCGGCGGGCATGATGCAGATGGTCGGTGAGACCGGCTGGCAGCTTTCGCACGGTGAGCGTAGCCGCATATTCCTGGCGCGGGCCTTATTGCAAAATGCCCGCTTGACGATTCTGGATGAAAGCTTCGCCGCACTGGATCCGGAAACGCTGGAAAGATGTTTGAACTGCGCATTTAAACGCGCGCAGACTTTAGTGGTTATCGCTCATCCTTGAGCGGTATCGCTGCTAATAAACAGCTGGTTAATTTCCATTCAGCGCAAAAAGGAGAGGAGCAATATTTTGCTCCTCTCCTTGCGGCACTGCAATTAAATCAATGTTTTATGGCAATACGCAACGTGCTGGATAGACGGGTACAGGCACTACATCAGGTGTTGAGGATGAGTCACCTGATGAATTTTTTCCTGCACCACTTGCGCCGCCTTTACCTGCGCGAACATTAGATTTTACTTTCATGTCTATTTCTCCAATTAATCGATTGAATGCCGCTCGAAGCGACCCGGTTCAGAAGATGTTTTATGTCTTCTTAACCGTTAATGGCGAGGTATCGACAAAAGGTTCAAGGTAATAAAAAAATTTTATCGTTGTTGCAGCATGAGGGGATTAATTGCATTGATAATGCTTCACTAATGTAGATGTCCAGGTGGATTTGATACACTACCGGGAATTTTTAACCGGTGCCGTAACAGGACAAACCCAGAGACCATTATGCCGATTACATTAAAAGAACTTGCCGATTTGTGCGGTGCGCGCATTGAAGGTGGCGATTCATCCAGCGTTATTCAATCAGCGGCGGATATTACTTCAGCACAACAAGGTCAGGTGACCCAGTTGACCAATAGCCGCTATGCCCACCATATCAAGGATTCGACGGCTTCAGCCTGTTTTATTGCGGAAAACTTTGCGGTTGACAATGTGCCTGAAAACATCGCGTTGTTAAGATGTCCGGACCCGGAAATGAGCTTTATCAAGGCGGTTGAGTTATTGCATCCCGATCGGGTTTACAGCAACGAAATTGCCGCACAAGCGGTGCTTGGTCGTGATGTGAGCCTGGGCAATGCGCTTTATATCGGTCCTTATGCGGTGATAGGCGACAATGTGACGATAGGTGATGACAGCGCAATACTGGCGGGAGTGTATATCGGCAACAATGTGAAAATCGGCAAAAACTGCCGCATCTATCCCTATGCCGTTATCTACGACGATGTCGTGGTGGGGGATCATGTCATTATCCATTCGGGAGCGATTATCGGCGCTGACGGGTTTGGCTATAAGTTCAGGAATCATCAGCATGTTAAAGTGCCTCAGGTCGGTAATGTCGTCATTGGCGACAATGTCGAGATCGGCGCCAATGCCTGTATAGATCGCGGCGCATTGGGCAGTACGGTAATCGGCGCGGGCAGTAAAATAGATAACCTGGTGCAGGTCGGCCACAACAATAAAGTCGGCAAGCATGTGATCATGTGCGGACAAACCGGCGTGTCGGGTTCCTGTACTATCGAGGATTATGTCATTCTGGCCGGTAGTGCCGGTATTGCCGATCATGTCACAATAGGGCAGGGCGCGGTAGTGATGGCGCGTTCCGGTGTTGCCGGTGATGTCAAGGCTGGTACACAGGTGTTCGGCAGCCCTGCAAAAGACAAGAAAGTGGCTTATAAGGAGCAGATTGCAATCAGTAAATTACCCGAGCTGTTGAAAAAAGTAAAACTGCTGGAAGAAAAGATTCAACTGCTTGAAGGCAAGGCGGATGAGACGGGCTGACGGTTCAATCATGCAAGGGTCGGGCGACAGTTTTATCGTTGCCCGGCATTTCGGTGTCAGGCAATGCAACAACCGCCGTCAAATTGGAACGCCATTGGCATAGTGAAGGATTGGAACGTCGGGTGTGAACAGCATGCACTCATTGTGCTTTACCTGTTTTTAGGGGAGGGCGGTATTGATCTCAACAGGCATAGTCGCAAATGGATTATTCCGGTTGAGACGTCTCATCCTTAGCGAAATTTTCCTCTTTGTGCGCCAGCGCACCGAACTATGAATGGCGCGCATCTATTCTATACAGGTAGTACCGAAAGCGACATTTCAAGTCGATCGGGTTTGTCCGCAGACTTTTTAAAGAAACCTGCGCCGCAATTTTCCACTTCCATAGGATTTCCCATGAATTACTCGATAATGATATCTGCGCTGATTGTTGCGCTAAGCCTTAGTGCTTGTGACCAAACCCCAACCGTGGTCAACGTACCTGTTGCGGTTCCGGGCCCCGCAGGCCCCGCCGGTGCAACCGGCAACGACGGCGCTCAAGGCAGCCAAGGTGAAACCGGTAGCCAAGGTAATAAAGGCAATAAGGGCGAGACCGGCGACAGCACCACAGTAATCGTGACACCACCTGCTGAGCCTGCGAACTAAATTTGCTTACTCCTCAGGGCCGGACGGGATTTATTATCCCTCCCGCCGAGTTTCTCGGATGGTTCGGATAGCAGCGAAACATTTGGGACCGGGTTTAAACCCGGTCCCGCTTGGGGGCAGAACGGCTTCTTTCCTAAACACCATCCCCTTCACGGTAATCAAACAAAATCATCAAGCGCCACGCAGATTTTTGTAATCACGCCCTGGTTTCGGCTTATAAATTGCCTGCCTTTTTCAGCCAGGTTTTTTCTGTAGACAGGGTCTTCATGTAACAGATAAATCGCGGCGGTTATCGCTTTGCTGTTTTGGCATTGTATGGCCGCATCCTGCTTGAGTATGTTTTCGGCGATCTGCTTAAAATTCGACATATAAGGGCCGAACAGGGTCGGTACGCCGATTGCGACCGGTTCCAGGATATTGTGTCCGCCGGTGTTTACCATGCTGCCGCCGACAAAGGCTATATCTGCCGCGGCGTAAAACATTTTTAATTCACCCATGGTGTCGAGCAGATAAACATCGCTTGCCTGCCGGCAGCTTGCACCGGAGGTGCGTGTCACCAGCGTTAAACCCTGCTGTTCGGTCAATGTCTTGACTTCACTGAAGCGCTCAGGGTGCCTCGGCACAATGACCAGTAATAATTCGGGGATTCTCTGCTTGATATCCTGATACAGGCTTAAAAATATCGCTTCTTCATGCTTATGGGTGCTGGCTATCAACCAGACAAATCGGTTGCCGAACAATTCTGTTTTTAGCTGCGAGCCCTGTTCAATAATGGCTTGCGGAATCTCGACATCAAACTTGATATTGCCGAAAGTTTTGACGGTTTCAGTTTTAGCGCCGATAGCGATAAAGCGGTCGGCATCGTCCTGTGATTGTGCGGCGATCAGCTTGACCCTTGCTAAAACCGGGGCAATGAATGACGGGATTTTTTGATAGCGGCGGGATGATTTTTCCGACAGGCGGGCATTGATCATGCATAAGGGGATGTTGTTTTCGCCGCAATAACTAAATAGATTGGGCCAGATCTCGGTCTCGACAATAACAGCCAATCTCGGTTTAAAGCAGTGCATAAATCGCTTGACCGCATCGGGAAGGTCATAAGGCAGGTAGACGTGCGAAACGGTGTCTTTCATCACGGCTTTGACCCGTGCAGACCCGGTTGGCGTTGTTGTGGTGATTAACAGCGGTATAGCGGGATGCTGTTGTTGTATCTGTCGGACTAATGGAAATAAAGCTTCCGCCTCGCCGACTGAAACGGCGTGAAACCAGATAACATCTGTTGGGAGCTTGTTGTTATAGCAGGCAAATCGTTCGAGCCAGCGATGTCTATAATCGGGGGCTTTAATGCCGCGCCAGAAAAGGCGCAAGAGTATTGCAGGGATTAGCAGGTAAAAAAGGCAGGAGTATAGAACTCGCATAAAGACGCCTATTGTTGTTGAACAGGCAGGGGGATTTAATGATTGCAGGTTACCGTTGAACAGTATGGCGAAAGCAATATTTCCCCTGGTTGGGCGCGCTGTGCGTATATGTCATGGTTCAATAAGAAGCCCGTATCCAGCATAAGCGAAATACGGGATCAATGCCGCAAAACTCCGGATCAGGCTTGGGCTCGATCCAGGCTGCTTAAATCATCGTAACCCGTTTGCCAATAACAACGGAGTCGCACAGGTTACGATAATCAGTTGTTTACCTTATGCTTCAGCGGCTACTTTAATGGCCAGTGTTGCTGTAACATCGGTGTGAAAACTAAAATCGATGTTATATTCGCCAACATGTCTGATAGCGCCATGAGGCAAGCGGACTTCATGCTTGCCAACCGGAACGCCCGCTGCAGTGACGGCTTCGGCAATATTGTGTGTGCCTACCGAGCCAAACAATCTGCCTTCGTCGCCGGCTTTATGCGTAATGACGATTTGCAGCTTGCCGAGCGCGTTCGCACGGGCCTGAGCGGCATTCAATTTTTCAACGGCGGCTTTTTCAAGCTCTGCACGACGCGCTTCAAATTCAGCGATTTTTTTAGCCGTTGCAGCAACAGCTTTACCTTGTGGAACAAGATAGTTTCTGCCGTAACCTGATTTAATGGTGACTTTGTCGCCCAGGTTACCCAGGTTTGCTATCTTTTCAAGAAGAATAACTTCCATCTTTTAATACCTCATTGTTCGGTGCTTAACCGATTATTTTGCGCCTTGCGGCGTTGTTGGTGTGTAGTGGATTTTTTAGCTGTATGTGGTTTTTTTGCGTAAGTTCAGCCATGTATCGCTGAGGCCTATTAAAGCAACCGGCAACAAAACATGAGGGATCAAAAACAGCGTCACATAGAACATCGGTACTGTAAAGCGAGCCAGTTTCATGGCGCCGAATATCGTATGCATGATTGCGCTACCGATAAAGGTATACAACACAAACAACAGAATAACGATATTCCAGGACAACTCGGAAAGCATTCCGGAACTGAACGATGCGATAGCGATAACGCCGATAGTGCCTATTGCCAAACGTGGATGCGTTGTCAGGGACAAGAATTCTTCTCTGAAACCACCGGGATTATAGAGGATTGCCTGCCACCAGCGGCCTAAAAAAAGACCGAACAGCAAGCCAAATACAGTGCCTGCCGCGACCACGCCGGTCATGTAATGTGACATGACATCCAGCGTGTGTTGAATATCTTCAACCGGCGCGTCTTTCGGCACCATTTGTGACAGCAAGCCTCTCCACATGACCGCCAGTTCCGGGTTAAAGAGATAGTAGCCTATAACCCCGAGTACGCCCATTAACACGGCAATTTCGACGGCCAGCGATAAATGTCGGCCCTCTCGCAATACGATTGAAATCAGCCAGACAGGAACCCAGAGCACCATCACATAAAGTAAGGCAAACTGGTAATTCCCGATCAGGAACAGTCCTAACAATCCTGCCGCCGCACTTGAACAAACCAAAACATACAAGCCTTCATAGGCGCCCCGTCTTAACGTGACCAGAGCGACCGAGGCTGAGCTTACAACACTGACTGGAGGAACGATAAGTGACAATAATGCCAGGGAGGAGGCCACTATCATGGCCTGTATTCTTCCTCGCATAATGTATGTCGCTAAAAAATTCACTCGGTTCTCCAATTATTGCTATTAAAAAGCTTTGCTATTAAAAAATCCTTGTTATTTGTGTGCGTCGCAGAAAGGCAGCAAAGCGATAAAGCGTGCGCGTTTTATCGCAACGCATAACTCTCTTTGATACTTGGCGCTGGTGCCGGTAATACGGCTGGGAACGATTTTGCCGGTTTCGGTGATGTAATCGCTTAATAAATCCAGATCTTTATAGTCAATCTGTGTGCCGCCTTCTGCACTGAAGCGGCAGAATTTTTTGCGTCTGATGTTACGTGCCATAATAATTCTCGTAATCCAATTAGTTAAAGTGTTTATTCAGGAAGGCTTATTCAGAAACAATATCGTCAGCATCAAAATCTTCATCGATAGCATCCAGATCGATGTCATCGTCGAGGATAGCGGCTGCTGTTGCTACGGCTAATGCTTCTCTGGCTGCAGCGTCTTTAGCTCTGGATTCAGCGGCTTTATTTTCTTCAGCGGTTGAAGTGGCAATCGCGGATACGTCGGTAATGGCCTGTTTTTGCAGTAACGTCATGCTGCGCAAAATAGCATCATTGAAACGAAAGCCGCTTTCCAACTCGGCTAATGTAGGTTGATCGCATTCAACATTCATTAGCACGTAATGTGCTTTGTGGATTTTTTTAATCGGATAGGCCAGATGTCTGCGGCCCCAATCTTCCAGACGGTGAATTTTACCGGATGCCGCTTCAATGGTTGATCTGTAGCGTTCAATCATTGCTGGAACCTGAGCGCTTTGATCAGGATGGACTAAAAAGACAATTTCATAATGTCGCATTATTTTTCCTTTCGGTTAGAGCCTCCCCTCTCTGTCTTTAAAGAGGGTAAAGCAAGGAGGAGCAGGATGCCCCATAGAACCGCGCATTATAAAGTCTTTTCCGGGTATTGAAAAGAAACGTCTGCTTTACGTTCGGTGTAACGGCTATTGAGATCTTTGAATTCAAATAAGGCAGTGATGGCTTTTCCTTTGGACTAGGTATTCATACGTATTGTTTTTCTGATCTTTTTGTCTATAAAATGCAGGTTGAAGAATATTTCTTCACGCTATAAAAACTATTTAGTAGGAGGAGATATGGAAACTGAATATAGCTCGTCACAAAGTTCTCACATCGGCGTCATAGAATCGGACAAGTTCCGGCAAATGGTTGCAGAACGTGCGTATTATAAAGCTGAGAAAAGAGGCTTTACAGCTGGTCATGACGTAGAGGACTGGCTTAAGGCGGAAAGTGAAGTCAGGGAACAGTGCGCCTATTGGTTGCTGGAAATCAAGTGAGGCCTTAATGATTGACTTTGTCAGCACAACTGCTATATGAGGTGTACTATTCAGGTGTGTTGTGCATATCAGTATGAGCCGGCATAAACCGGGCATTCGAGTTGCAGAGCGATTTTAATGCTTGTCTAATCTTAATCGAAGGTAATAATAAAACCATCAGCCGCCAAGCAATTTGTTTTTGTTTACTAACAAATGATGCTTTCAAGCGAGGCGGCATGACCTGTACGAGGAATATAGATAATGGATACGCTAAACAATTTAGTTCAGTTCTTTATAAAGTTATTGCTTACTGTCTACGCCGCCATGAAAAAAGTTTTCATGGCGGGGTTGGGTTATTTATCCAAATCCGATCCCGATCTTGAAATCAACAAGCCATCAGATAAAACCGCGCTTAGCGGCAAACAAAAAAATATTATTTATATAAGCTTGATAATCGTCCTGATCATGCTGTGGTTCAATGGTGTTCGGGAAGTACAGCGCGATGAAATTCCTTATAGCCAGTTTCTTAAATATGTGAAAGAAGCCAAGGTTGACAAGGCCATCGTGACGGAACGCTTTATCACCGGCGTTCTCAAATCCGACGATCCAAAGGAATTACCCCGACATTTTATGACCATACCTCTGCCGCAAACCGATCTTGCGAAAATGTTGGAGGAGAATAAGGTTGAGTTTGTCGTTAGAAGCAGCGAGAGCTGGTTAAGCAATATTTTTTTCAACTGGGTCATTCCTATCCTGATCTTCATGTTTATAGGCTCATGGTTTATGCGCCGGACGGCGGCCGGGGCGCAGTCGTTTCTCAATTTGGGCAACAAGGTGCGCATTCATCAGGATACCCAAAGCAAAATTACCTTTGCCGATGTGGCGGGTGCCGATAGCGCGAAGCAGGAGCTTAAAGAATCTATCGATTTTTTAAAGTCGCCTGAAAAAATCCAGAAGTTAGGGGGGCGCATGCCGAAAGGTGTGCTGTTGGTAGGGCAACCGGGAACCGGAAAAACCTTGTTGGCGCGCGCCGTTTCCGGCGAAGCGCAGGTGCCGTTTTTCAATATCAGCGGTTCGGAATTTATCGAGCTGTTTGTCGGTGTCGGCGCCGCCAGGGTTCGGGAGTTATTCGAACAGGCGCGCAACAAAGCGCCCTGTATCATATTTGTCGATGAACTGGATGCGATTGGGCGTACCCGCGGCGGGCCGGTCATGATGGGTGGGCATGACGAGCGGGAACAGACATTAAATCAATTGCTGACCGAAATGGACGGGTTCGATACGTCGGTTGGCGTGGTGGTGATGGCGGCGACCAATCGTCCCGAAGTGCTTGATAAGGCTTTGCTACGCTCGGGTCGTTTTGATCGTCAGATTGTGGTCGATAAACCCGATCTGCAAGACCGTATCGAGATTCTTAAACTGCATACCAAAAAGCTGACCATGGCCGGCAATATCGATATATCGGTAATCGCCAAGCGTACGCCGGGGCTGGTCGGGGCCGATCTTGCCAATATCGCTAATGAAGCGGCGATTATAGCGACGCGCGTCGGTCATACTAAAGTTGAAATGGAAGACTTTGAAGCCGCTATCGATCGTATATTGGCCGGACCCGAAAAGAAAAACCGGGTATTAAATCCTGAAGAAAAACGTCGGGTCGCTTACCACGAAGCCGGGCACGCGATGGTTGCCGAACATGTGCCGACCGGACAGCCGGTGCATAAAATTTCCATCATTCCCCGGGGAGTGTCCGCCTTGGGCTTTACTTTACAGTTGCCTGTAGAGGAAAAGTTCCTGTCTACTGAGGATGAGCTTAAAGATCAAATTGCTATATTATTGGGCGGACGTATCGCTGAAGAGATTGCACTGGGCAGTATTTCAACCGGTGCGCAAAATGATCTGGAAAAAGCCAGTGACATTGCCCGCAACATGGTTTGCAGTCTGGGCATGAGTAAAAAACTCGGGCCGTTGACCTACGGCAAACGGCAGCAACTGCAGTTTTTGGAATCCGAAGTGTCTGAATATCGCAATTACAGTGATGTAACGGCGCGTGTGATCGATACCGAAATTATGGCCCTCGTTGAGGACGGGGAGAATAGGGCGCGCAAAATTATCACTGAACACAGGCCGGTATTGGAAAAGCTGGCCCAGTTGTTACAGGAAAAAGAAGTCATTAACAGGGAGGAAATTGTGGCATTATTTGAATAATTGGAGATCGGTGTCAAGCGTACGATAAAGCCGGGGCGGAGTTTAATCGCTTCGTTCCGGGCTGCTTGACTTAGGATGGGAACAGAAATCATCAAGCATAAAAAAGCCGCTATTTAAGCGGCTTTTTTATGGGAAGTGTCACTACTCGTTCAAGCGAGCGCTTTCACTTTTGAATTCAGTCTGCTTTTGCTGCGCGAGGCTTTATTTTTATGAATAATGCCTTTATTGACTGCGGAATCGATAATAGGCACAGCAGTGTTATAAGCTGCTTGCGCTTTTTCTTTATCGCCGGCGTTTACGGCTGCAATAATCTTTTTAATGAAGGTACGTAAGTTGCTGCGTTGTCCTGCATTGCGAATACGGCTTTTTTCCGCTTGTTTCGCGCGCTTTTTAGCTTGTGCTGTATTAGCCATAGTGTCTCGAAAATTGTTGAGTGAGTTAATTAGCCGCGTATTATCTTTTTAACTGCTATTATTGTCAACCTATTTAACGAGTTAATGAAAGGAGCGGTGTTGAGTCGGCAGCTTTTTAAGTCAACAGTGGTTGTCAGTAGCATGACCCTGATTTCACGTATCCTGGGTTTTGTACGGGATATGTTGATTGCACGCATTTTTGGTGTTGATTTGGCGACGGATGCGTTTTTTGTCGCCTTTAAAATCCCTAATTTTTTGCGGCGTTTATTTGCAGAAGGCGCATTTGCGCATGCGTTTGTGCCGGTACTCGCTGATTACAAGGCGCAAGGCAGTAAGGCGGCGTTAAAACTGTTTATTGATAAAACCGCAGGAACTCTGGCCTTACTGTTAATGCTGTTCACGCTGATCGGTATCGTGACAGCGCCTCTACTTATTTTGTTGTTGGCGCCCGGTTTTGCATGGCAGGGCACCCAACATGAACTGGCTGTGCAGATGCTGCAAATTACATTTCCGTATCTGCTATTTATAGCGCTGGTAGCGTTTGCCGGCGCGATATTAAATGCTCACGGCAAGTTTGCAGTCCCCGCTTTAACGCCGGTCTTCCTGAATATCTGCATGATTGCTGCGGCAATCCGGCTTGCCCCGCTTATGAACGAGCCGGTGATGGCGCTGGCGTGGGGGGTGTTTGCGGCCGGTGTTGTGCAGGTGTTGTTTCAGATTCCCGCTTTAATGCGTCTCGGGCTAATGCCGAGATTAAGACTCGGCTTTAACGATAGCGGTGTCCGGCGCATTATAAGCCTGATGCTGCCGGCTATTTTCAGTGTTTCAGTGACGCAAATCAATTTGTTGCTGGACACCCTGATTGCATCGTTTTTAGCGGTCGGCAGCGTGTCCTGGTTGTATTATTCCGATCGTCTGGTGGAGTTTCCGCTGGGTATTCTGGGACTGGCTTTAGGCACGGTTATTTTGCCGAATTTGGCTAAAAACCATGCGTCAGATGATGCAAGCGCTTTTTCCAATACTCTGGATTGGGGCTTGCGCCTGGTCATTCTGGTCGGAGTGCCGGCAACCATCGGCTTGTTGTTACTCGCAGAACCGATGTTATCGACGCTGTTTCAGTACAATGAATTCAGCATAAGCGATGTGCATCTGGCGGGATTAAGCCTTAAGGCTTATGCAATCGGTTTGTTGGGTTATATATTGATAAAAGTGCTGGTGCCCGGATTTACCGCGCGTCAGGATATGAAGACGCCGGTGCGCTATGGTATTTATGCGATGCTGGTCAGTCTGGTTTTAAATATCGTTCTGGTCTTCCCTTTGGCCCATGCCGGACTGGCTTTGGCGACTTCATTGGGCGCATTTTTTAATGCCGCCTTATTATTGAGAAAATTACTGAGGGAAAATATTTATCAACCGGCAAGCGGGTGGCCTTTGTTTTTTATTCGCGTGTTGTTGGCGGGTGCCGCCATGTCCCTGAGCCTGCATTATCTTGTTGATGCCCGGTGGTGGAATGCATGGAGCGCAACTGAACGGGTTATTAACCTGCTTAAGTGGATAGGTATCGGGATGGCGATTTATACCGCGACATTACTACTGGCCGGCTTAAGATTGCGCGATATGACGGCCATGCGGAGCAAATAAAAGGTCTGCGTGAGACGATTAATTTTGTTGCATGTCTTGAGAATCATCGGTGCTTTGATCGGGTTGATCAAATTGATTGTTTTCAAAACCTTGCCCTCCATCGTCATTTGGCGCGTCTTGGTCGGACGAATTATCCTCACTGTTAATAGAAAAATCATCGACCGGATTGCCATTGTTATAGTCGGAGTCTTCGGATGCGTCCGCTATCGAAATTGCTTGTTCGGAGCCATAATAATTTTGCGCCGTTGCGGTTAATTTCTCTTGTCCTGTGCTAATTTGTGGAAGGAGGAATGTTAAGCAAAGGCCTAATAGACTGATGTATTTCATTTGATTACCTTGCTTGAAAGTGTGTGAGAGTGAAGGCATGTTATTGCCTGAGCCTGGAACGGCGTCGAAGAGAAGCGTACCGTTAACGATAGATTCGGTTTGGATACGCTTCGACGCCGGTCAAAGACTAGTCTATTCAACCATCAGCGTCAATCTGTAACTGACCGGTCTTCATGAGATTCCAGTTGTCGCAAAAAAACATTAACCGGTAGTCATCAACCTTCGCGTTATTTTTGTTCTTTAAAATAGATGTTGCCGGTTCGGTCTATCGAAACGCTCCAGTCAACGCCAGACGCGTTAACGGTCAGGTCGTATTCTTCGCCCAATCCGTTGGGATTGGTCACCAATACCATTTCTTTAATGTCATAGTTTTTAAACGCGGCGTTCAGGCTGTCGTAACCGGCAGACGGCATGACGTTGGATGTTTTGGATGTTTCAGTCATGGCGCCGTTGATATAAAAACGACCGTCCGGTCTATACAGCTCGACTTGTTTGCTATCGCCTTCCTTCTCTTTAAAGAAGACTTCGTATAAATCCTGGCCGAAATGCTTTTTTTGTTCTGCGCTAATATCCAGTGCGTTGGGATGTTTTTTATACAGTTGATCGATTATGGCCGCAGGAATGCCGTCTTTACCGAGAACTTCGGCATAAGCGGACATTGATGACAGTGCCAGCATCACACAGCCCAGGTTTAAAAAATAGTTACGCATAGTGTTATGTACCTTGTAAATGATTGGTGAAATAGGTCAGTGGTTTATATTTACGCTCGATGGCGTTTGTTCGTACACCGGGTCAAGATGTTTACCGCCTCATGATTGATCTTTAAAAATACTTTCATGATCGGGGCGGACTCTTTGTAAGTTAAAGAAATTCATGCCCTTGTCCGTCTGGAAAGACATGATACGCCTGATTCGGTATGTCGCTATTGCTGTACCATACTATCAATAAAATTACCGGATACAACGGATATTCAGCAGGCAGGCTGTTTATGTAGTATTAATAACGTCATTGTTGTTTACAGCAGATGGTGGTGAATCAGAATTTTGGCAGTTCTCCCGGCAGGTATTTCGGCTTCCGAATAGCGATCCGCTCATCGCCCGCACCGGGATAGCGGCGTTTTTGCAAAGCCGGACTATGTTACCCGTCAAGGCTTAACTTTCCAACTTCTGAACGCAAAAAAGCCCGGCATTCAGTGCTTCAATGATAAGTGAGATGTTTGATTTTTCAGTTTTATTTCAGTTTTACGCGATAATCTGGCTAGACACAAATAATGAGGTACAAAATGAATACGCAAAATTTAATTAAAGTCTGGGATATTCCACTCAGGATTTTTCACTGGTTGTTGGTACTCGGCTTCTTTGTCGCTTACCTGACGGAAGATGATTTATTAACGGTTCATGTTTGGGCCGGCTACTTGGTGTCCGCTTTACTGGTTTTCCGGTTGATCTGGGGATTTGTCGGTAATGAGCATGCCCGGTTTGCGAATTTTTTATGCAGCCCGATTCAATCCATCAATTATGTGAAAGAGGTAATCGCTTTAAAATCCAGGCGCTACATCGGCCATAATCCGGCGGGAGCGGCAATGATTCTGTTATTACTGGTCAGCCTGTTAATGACCTGCCTGACCGGCTTTGCTGTATATGGTGCGGATCAAGGGGCAGGGCCGCTGGCCGCGATGGTTGGATCTTCTTATGAAGAACTGTGGGAAGAGGTGCATGAATTTTTCGCCAACTTTACGCTGTTGCTGGTTTTTGTTCATATTGTCGGCGTTGCCGTGGAAAGCTATATTCATCGTGAAAACCTGGCAAAAGCGATGTGGAACGGCTATAAAAAATCTGAAGATAAATAATCTGTGCAATTAAAACTAGAACAAGCGCCCTTATGACAAAATCACAGCAATCAATAACACCTCTCTCAACAGGCGAAAACAGGATCGCCGTTTTGAGCCTGCTCGGTATCGGTGCTTATTTGGTGCTTAAATTTGCGCTCAATTTCAGTGATGAAATTTATACGCTGAATTTAAACATACTGCTGACTTCAAGCGTCGCGGACATCTATCAGGGACGCCTGGTCGTTCCTGTTCATTTGTTGCAATTGCCGTTGCTTGCCGTATTAATACTGGGCGGCATTCCGTTGGTTTACCAGCTCATCGCAAAATTATTCCACGGTGATTTCGGCGCCGATTTGCTGGCCGGTCTGTCCATCGTGACGGCGGTGTTGCTCGATGAATACCTGGCAGGGGCGCTGGTGGTGTTAATGCTGTCCGGCGGCGTAGTGCTGGAACATTACGCGGTACGCAAAGCCTCATCGGTGCTTGAAGCCTTGTCCAAGCGCATGCCGTCGATTGCGCATAGAAAATCAGCGGATGTACTGATCGATATTGGTACCGAACAAGTCGTTATTGGCGATACCTTGCTGATATTGCCGCACGAAATTTGCCCGGTTGACGGTACTGTGTTGGAGGGCATCGGTACGATGGATGAATCCTACCTGACCGGCGAGCCGTATATGATGTCGAAAACCAGCGGTTCCCCGGTAATGTCCGGGGCGATTAACGGCGATAGTATGCTAACGATTCGCGCCGATAAACTGGCCGGCGATTCGCGCTATGCCAAAATTATGGAAGTGATGCGCTCTTCCGAACAATATCGCCCGAACATCAGGCGTCTCGGTGATCAATTGGGCGCGTTTTATACACCTCTGGCGGTCATCATTGCGCTGATTGCCTGGGCCGTCAGCGGTGATGTCATACGTTTTCTGGCCGTGTTGGTGATTGCTACGCCCTGTCCGTTGCTGATCGGTATACCGGTTACCATTATTAGCTCCATTTCATTGGCCGCACGGCGTGAAATCATCATCAAGAATCCGGCTATTCTGGAAACGATCGGCACTTGTCGCACGGCTATTTTTGATAAAACCGGTACCTTAACTTACGGGCGTCCCTCGTTAACGGCGCTGATTCCGGGCAAGGCTCACAACGAGAACGACGTATTGACGTTAATCGCCAGCCTGGAGCGCTATTCGAAGCATCCGCTATCGGGCGCCATTCTCAAGGCGGCGGAAAATAGCGGGCTATCCTTGTTAGGCGTCAGCAACATTACCGAATTACCGGGTGACGGGCTGAAAGGGCAGGTGGCCGGTAAGCTGGTGCAGATTACCAGCCGCAAGAACTATGTCGAACAGCATCACCCGACGGTTGATGCCGATTTGCCGCCGCTCACGGGCGGCCTGGAATGTATCGTACTGATTGATGAAGTCTACGCTGCAACCTTGCAGTTTCGCGATGAAGTGCGTACCGACAGTTCATCCTTTATCAATCATTTGCAGCCTAACCACCTGTTCGACAAGGTGATGCTGGTATCCGGCGACCGGGAATCGGAAGTCCGCTATCTGGCCGACAAGGTTGGCATCAAGCATGTGTATTTTAGCCAGAGTCCCGAGCAAAAACTGGAGCTGGTGCGCAAGGAAACCCAAACGGCAAAAACCGTATTTCTGGGCGACGGCATCAATGACGCGCCGTCGCTGACGGCAGCAACCATCGGCATCGCTTTTGGCCAGAATAGCGATATTACCGGCGAATCGGCGGACGCCGTGATCATGGACAGCTCACTGTTAAAAGTCGACGAGCTTTTTCATATCGGCGCGCGCATGCGCAAAATCGCCCTGCAAAGCGCGGTCGGCGGCATGGCATTGAGTGTGATCGGCATGGTGTTTGCCGGATTGGGTTATCTGACACCGGTAGCCGGCGCCGTGACCCAGGAAATCATCGATGTCCTGGCGATAGTGAATGCGTTAAGAGCTGCAATCCCGCCGAAATCGCTTTCTGATTTTTAATAACTTGCCGTTTTCCCGCTAATTTCAAAGCTCAACCTCCTGAATTTGTTTCCAGGCAGGCCTTGTTTGGAAATGAGTTACCGCCAATAAATACTCAGGCATTTCTCCAGGTTCGGCTCAAAAATTTTCAGTTTCGTTTCAGGTTCGGTTGATATTTTGATGCCACCCTCTGATCAGATCATTACCTGTACGTCTTATGAAGCGCCTTGAGCCTTGTGCTTTCGCTGTTACTGAACAAGATGCGCAACGGTGATGTTTTACGTTCCTAAGCTAAAGCCTCTTTAGCAAAAACTTTAAATCTCCGCACCTAGTTCAAGAAATAAGGCGAAATCATGAAAAAAATACTCCTGTTAACCGGTTTGTTTTCATTAAGCACCACAGTGCATTCAACCACCATCTATGGCGGTTTAGGTAATTTTGATGCCGTAAACGACACCGGCGTTGAAGCGCACGGCTTTGAAATCGAATTGGACGATGTCACCAGTACGCAAATTGGCGGCACCTATGATTGGAACCATTACGGACACCCAACCATTACGGAAGATAACAGTACGCCGGGTCATCCCAAAGTGTTTATACGCTATCAGGCAAAATACGACGCGGCTACCGGTCATTGGTCGGCTTTTACGACATTCCCAGTCAACGGCCTGCCGGCAACGCAAGGCCACCAATGCACCAATCCGGCCGTTAATGAAGGCTGTGAACATTTTGCCGCAAGCTCCTATCCTGTCGCGTCATCAATGACCTATTCCTGGCTTATCAATGACCCGGTTCATCCGGGTACGCTGGTTAGAGCGCCTAATTCCACCGTGATCGCCACACCGAATTGGGTTTATACCCCGCCTGCGCCACAACAACCCGCTCAAGTGGTGGCGGTTATGCCGGCTCCGGTTGTCGTTCCTAAAGTCGCTCCCCTCGTTGTCTACAAATTTGGTACGCCTTCTTTTGTCAAGGTCATTAAAACCCAAGCGCATAAAGCGAATCATGTTGTATTAGAGCAGTTAATCGGTGGAGATAAGGATGGTGTCCCCGGGCCGGACTGGGCAAATGGAGAGGAGCAACAGGTAGAAGCCGAATTTTATTTATTACAGAAAGGTAATAATCAGAATAAAGTCGCCCATAACGGTGCAGCAGAGCAGGTTAATGACGGTGACAATATCACGCGTCGTTATGAATTTTATAAATACGCAGGAAGCGCCGCTACCATTGACGGTGAAACGCACGAAGCGATGTGTGATGAGGTCGGGCCGGACGGCTTGCATGGAAAAAAATCGTCCAGGCCGGATGGTTTCACGGCCGTCACTGACGCCAATGGCGTTACTCAATATATAGATTGCAGTCTGGAAACCGTTGTCGGTGATTATACCGGCGCCAATATGGTTGGCTTCGAAGCCGCCGCTGCATTGGGTTTAATTGATCATGTTGAAGATGGGCAGATTAATCAAGACTATGTTGCGCGTAAGCTGGTATTTGGCGGTAATACGCCTTATGACGTCGCTGTCTCGGGCGCCTTTCCGCAAGGATTAAGTCTCGACCCGGTCACTGGTATTCTTACCGGCGCGCCGACAGAAGCGGGATTATTTACCTTTACCGTAACTTCTACCGATGCCGATAACACCCGAGCCACTAAAACCTATAGCATCGAGATTTTAGATGAGAATGGTCAGCATGTGCTTAATGCACCGGCGATTACCAGTAATGCACTGGCGGACGGCGTTGAACTGGCCGATTACTACACGACCTTAACGGCCACTTCAGGCGCTGCGCCCTACACCTGGTCGGTCACCCCTGCATCTGTATTACCGAATGGTTTGACATTAAGCGCTGCCGGTATTTTGTCAGGCATTCCTGCTGCCGGTACTGCCGGAACCAGCACGCCCAGCTTTACTGTCACAGACAACAACGGTAAATCGGCGTCCAAGATCCTAACCTTAAAAATTGCTGCTCCGCTTGTTCCGCCCACCATAACCACCAATGTCCTGCCGGATATTTTTGTAGGCGCTGCGGTTAATTTGCCGATTACCGCGACTACACCGAATAACCATGCTTACACTATCGCTATAAGCAGCGTGCTTCCAGCCGGATTGACGTTTAATAATGCGACTAACGCGATCGAAGGAACAGCCACTGTTATTAGCGCGGCCAACACCCCGTTCAACATTGACGTTACGGTAACCGACACGGTTACGCAATTAACGGCGACAAAAACATTAAGTCTAGCCATCAATGATAATGCGATCACCTTTGCCCCCGTTTTACCCAAGGGCGTAGTGAACACCGCTTACTCGGCGTCAATTAACGCTGTCGGCGGCTATGGCGCTTTTGCTTACTCAGTGACGGCAGGGGCGTTGCCGACCGGCTTGCGTTTAACGGTGGGTAATACGATCAGCGGCACACCGACAACAGCGGGAACCTATTCGTTTACATTAACAGCGACTGATTCACTGGGCACCGCTCAACAATTTAACGGCTCGATTACGATTGATGCCGCGCCGGTAGTCGTTCCTCCGTCAACAGGAAATTACACTATTAAAGATGAGAGCAGCGGCAAAATATCGGCTGTGGGTAGTGATTATGTGATGGTGGGAAGCAAGAAATTAATCTGGAATTCGGCAACGGTGTTTGGACAAAACACGAAGGCCGGAAAAATCAGTGTCTTTAATGCCAGATTAATCAAGCTGAATATGACTAAAGTACAGTGGAAAGGATTGCGCGATAAAGCCACTAATACCGTGCTGACCAGTAAAATTGAAATCAATTAGGTTAACAATGTTTCGATCGATTGAACCTTTCGGTCTTTTAATGTAATTCACAACAGTAAGAAAATTAGAATACGTTAAACGTATAACTAATCGGAAAAGATGATCTTTATTTAATAAATAGCACAGAATGGGGATTCGGTTTGGCAACACTGAAATTCCTGCCTTGGATGCAATATCCAGCACTATTTTGCCTACAACAAAAATCTGCCTCTCTCGGCAATTACCCTACATGAGGAATTAATGATGAATCATCCCAAACTATTAACACTGGCCGCCGCCATTGCGTTGCTGGCAGCACCAACCGTCGCGCCAACGGTTTCATGGCTGCCCGGTTTAAGCAGTCAGGCGTTTGCGGCAAGCAACAATGTCGATAAAGACAGCGACAACGACACTATCCCGAACGCAAAGGATGTCGATGACGACAATGACGGTGTCCTGGATAAAAACGATACCGATGACGACAACGACGGCACTCCGGATACAAGCGACACCGATGACGATAATGACGGTGTGCCCGACAGTAAGGATCAACGCGACGATGACGCCGACAATGACGGTATACCTGATCAAACCGACACCGATGATGATAATGACGGTATTCCTGATGTCAGCGATACCGACGATGATAATGACGGCACGCCCGATTTGGTCGATCACACTGATACCGATGACGATAATGACGGTATCCCGGATGCCAGAGACGGTGATTTAGACAATGACGGCATCCCTAATAACGTGGATACCGACGATGACAACGACGGTTTGTCCGATGTCACCGAGAAGCTGGATGGTAGCGATGATGACAACGACGGTATTGCGGACAAAAATGACAAGGATGACGATAATGACGGCGTTCCTGATGTTAATGACAGGGATGACGACAACGACGGTATTCCTGACGCAACCGACACCGATGACGATAATGACGGCGTTGTTGATCAAAGCGACAAGGACGATGATAATGACGGTGTTGCGGACAGGAACGACGAAGCGGGCAATGATGACGATAACGACGGCATAGTCGATGATGCCGACCTGGATGACGACAATGACGGCACACCCGATACATTAGATGGTGATGACGATGATGACGGCATTCCCGATAGTAGCGATCTCGACGAAAACGACGATGACGAAGACGGCATTTTAGACGCCAGTGACACCGATGACGACAATGACGGCGTTGCAGATGTCAATGACACCGATGATGACAATGACGGTGTTGCCGATACAAACGACCTGAATGATGACAATGACGGTGTCAGCGACAGCAATGATACTGACGATGATAACGACGGTCTGCCTGACAACAAGGATGAAAACACGCCTAATGACAGTGATAATGACGGCGTGACCGACGACAATGACAGCGATGATGACAATGACGGCGTTACTGATAACAGTGATTCTGACAGCGACAATGACGGTGTCGGTGACGACAATGACACTGATGCTGATGACGACGGCATTGATGACAATGACGACAGCGATGAAGATAATGACGGTGTCGATGATGAAAACGAAACCGATGATTAACGGCTAGCGAGCAATATTTACCCGTTATAAATGTGTGGCTGTTATCACCCGATCATGCTTATACTTGGTCGGGTGATTTTTTTTGTGCAATTTTTCGACGCCTTGCAAAAATAGCTTGCTTTGATGCTCGAAGCCGGAGCTTGGGAACGGGTTGATCAGCTATGAATATTGAATATAAGATTAAGTTTTGGTAACTACTCAGCCCCTATCGCTGGTTCCCAAGCTCAGCTCTCATTGTTATACACAACTCGACGTAGGCCGGAATAAGTCTGTCCGCGCATGAGCGCAGGACAGGCGTTTCCGGCACTTCGGAGCTCCGTGATGCCGGAAACACACGCCCTTGCTACCGCCGGGCGTGCTTATTCCGGCCTACATTCAAGTCTTGAACAGACTTGTGTATAACGATGAGAGCACCGTTTGGGAACGAACTGAGTAAAATAGCCACCTAATTAACCCGTAATAAGGATAGAACCCATGCGCCTGCTGTTGATTGAAGATGACGAAGATTTAGTTCGTATCTTAAAAAAGGACCTGGAGAAAGCGGGATTTTCCGTCGATGTCGCCGGTGATGGTATTGAAGGCGAGTATCTGGGCAATGAGGGTATTTATGAATTGGCAATACTGGATCTGGGCTTGCCGAAACGTAACGGCATCGACGTATTGACAAACTGGCGGGCTAAGCAAAATACCTTGCCGGTATTGATACTGACCGCGCGCGACGCTTGGTATGAAAAAGTGGACGGCTTTAAAGCAGGAGCGGATGACTATCTGGGCAAGCCTTTTCATATCGAAGAGCTGTTGGCTCGAGTTAACGCCTTGCTGCATCGCATCCATCAACAGCCCGGCGGCAGTTTGCAGGTTGGCGGTTTGACATTGGATGAAAGTCGTCAGCAAGTGACCACCGAGACCGGTGAAATCCATGAACTGACCGGCATCGAATACAAATTACTACGTTTTTTTCTGCTGCACCCCGGCCAAGTGTTGAGCAAATCGACATTAACCGCGCAGGTCTATGATTTTGACTCGGACAAAGACAGTAATGTGATTGAAGTCTACGTCAATCATTTGCGCCGTAAACTGGGCAAGCAGCGCATTGAAACCCATCGCGGCCAGGGTTATGTCTTTAAGGAACGGGTCGAATGAAGTCATTGCAAGTGCGTTTGGGCGTCGGCCTGTTTATCAGTCTGATCAGCGTATTCATCGCCTTATGGTGGTTAACCAGCAGTTCAATCCGCTATCTGGCCGAAGAATCGGTGGCCGAGCACCTTGAGCACGATGCGCAAAGTATTCTGGCTGCACTCGCCATTGATGCCGCAAACCGGATCACGCTGGATATTAACCGCATAGAACCCATTTACCTTCAGCCGTTTTCAGGCGACTATTATCAGGTCATCAGCGATAAGCAGGTGCTTCGCTCCAGCTCCCTGATGGACCAAAGCTTTGCCGTCAAGGCTTTGCCCGCCGGAACCAACGGCAAACTGTATGTCACAGGGCCCTTGCAACAACCCCTGGTTATCATGGTGTACGGATACAGCAAACAAAATCGGGACATTACCATTGCCGTTGCCGAGGACCTTTCGCCGACCTTGGCGCGCATAGCTTTGTTTCAGCATCGCTATACGCTGATAGCCGTGCTTTTATTGCTGGCGCTGATCGCCTTTCAAGTCATTCTCTTGCGTAGCGGTTTTCATCGTCTGGCGCGCATTCAGCATCAGATCAGGGCCCTGGAAAAAGGCGAAATAAGCCAGTTGGATACCGACGTGCCTCAGGAGGTTGCCGGCCTGGTGGCGGAAGTCAATTGGTTGCTGAACGTATTGGAACAGCGCCTGCAACGTTCGCGCAATGCGCTGGGCGATCTCGCCCATTCATTGAAAACCCCCTTGACGGTATTGCAGCAATTGCCGCGCGAAGCCGCTTTACAGTCTCAACCGGAAATTTGCCATACCCTGCAAACACAAACCACCAACATGCAAAGAATGATGGATCGTGTGCTTAAACGTGCACGCATGGCCGGCGCCGGTTCATCCCTGATAAAGTTTGACATAAGGCAGGAGATACCGGCGTTGATCAAGGTGCTGCAAAGCATGTATCGGGATAAAAACCTGGAGATCAGCTTTAGCTTACCGGATAAAGGCGTGTTGTTGATCGACAGGGAAGACATGCTGGAATTGACCGGCAACCTGCTCGACAATGCCTGTAAATGGGCCAAGTCCAGAATAATCATAAGACTGGATGTTAATCACGAGGTACGTTTACTGGTCGAGGATGACGGGCCCGGCGTTTCCGAAGCCGATATTGTCACGTTAACGCAACGCGGCACACGCCTGGATGAAACGGTCAATGGACATGGTCTGGGCTTGCCTATCGCGCGCTTAATCGCAGAGCACTACGGCGGTCAGCTTAACCTGCGCCGATCCAATGAATTAGGCGGATTTTGCGCGGAAGCGATATTACGCATAACCAAGTAGCACGGATCGGGTCGGGGTGACGGGATTGCGCCCGCCACCTCTCCCACACCACCGGACATGCGGTTTTCCGCATCCGGCGGTTGAACCCAGCGACTTATCTTGTCGCAAAATCTGACGGAAGCCATAACCCCCAGCGTTTCAACCT
>SXGS01144051.1_pt1 | contig 41541 bp, 40 predicted proteins | sample 3174681 | NCBI WGS metagenome assembly SXGS01 (sample SAMN11356861, study PRJNA531348) | freshwater metagenome | isolation source: freshwater sample F1-80 | place: China: Fuxian Lake, Yuxi | collected 2017-12-25 | reverse complement strand
GGCGGTGGAAGCGGGCTGGGCTGCCGTAGCAAATGGCGAACGTGGCATGGCATTGTCTCCGAGGATGCTTCTGAGAATAATCACTCAACCTCTTCTCTTTACAGCACTTTGTCCGGTTCGTACAACTTGCAACCAGTTCTATGAATAATCGACCGACCTTCGGCTTCGAGGCGACGGGCTTTGGTGAAGAGATCAACCGCCTCGAATGCAGTGATGTCGTTCATACGGGCGGCGAGGCGTGTGTAAGATGTATGCGGTTGGGCCATGGGTATCGTGCTCGGTTGGCGACTCGCTATTTTTGCTGAAAATAACAAATTTATTCTTTGTTGGTGGGCAGCTCTTGTGGCAAGGGGAACCCGCGTTCCTGCCAATGGGTCAGTCTCTGCAACGCTTCCGTTGGTGTGAGGCCGGCACGGGCAATCAGCCAGCAAGTGACGGGTGCAGCTATGCGTTCCGAAGCATGGGCGGCTTCGCCAGCGAGTTGTAACAAGTCCCGTACCTCATCGCCGGTCGGGGGAGCAATGCCTAATGCAGCAGCAAATCCAGTGAACCATTCTTTAGCAGTCATGGTTTCTTCTGTTAGCACCGAATGCGTCGTGCGTCTGCTCCTGTAGTACAAGCAAAGCGCAAGCTTGATCGCGGCGGTTTCCCTGGGTATGGTCGAGGCTTCGGATGAAAACGCCAACAGTTCTGTGTTGCCTGTGTGGAGGAGAGTTGGACTGTGACAGGAACGGTGCATGACGCATAGCGCTGATCGTGGCGCGGCCTCTGAGGAGCCGGGCAGTGGTGCTGCAACAGCGATCTTTCAACAACGCGGTTTTCGCCAATACTGGCTCTCTCAACTCTGTGCGATTTTTGCTGCGCAGATGCAAAGTGTGGCCATTGGCTGGCAAGTGTATGAGATGACCCAGCGCCCGCTGGACCTTGGTTTTGTGGGCTTGGCGCAGTTTCTTCCGGTGTGTGTGTTGGCGTTGGTGGCTGGGCAGGTGGCCGATCGTTACGACCGCAGCCGGGTGTTGCTCGGTTGCCTCGCGCTGCAAATGCTCTGTGCTGTAGCGTTGCTGTCTTTGACGCTTGTGGGTAACACCCAGGTGGCTTTGATCTTCGGCGTCTTGGGACTTACCGGTGCGGCACGTGCCTTCGAGTTCCCGGCCTCCGCGTCTTTATTACCGAATCTCGTCCCCGCCGAACAATTCGTGCGAGCAGCGGCGCTCACCTCTTCTGCACGCCAGTCGGCGTCGATCATCGGGCCGGCGCTCGGCGGTTTGCTGTATGCCGTTTCCCCGGGAATCGTGTACGGCTCCTGTGTGGCCTTGTTGTTAGTAGCGGCGTTGCAAATCGCTGTGATTCGCTTGCGGGTTGTTGGCGGAGACCGCAAAGCCGTGACCTGGGAATCGGTCGTAGCTGGGGTCGCCTTTATTCGCGGCCACCCGGTTGTGCTAGGTGCCATCTCGCTGGATTTATTTGCCGTACTTTTAGGCGGTACGACCGCGTTGCTGCCGATCTTTGCGCGGGACATTTTGCATGTCGGCCCTTGGGGACTCGGGCTTTTACGTAGTGCGCCCGCCGTTGGTGCTCTGGGGATGGCGGCTTTTCTCGCGTATCGTCCGATTCGTTCGAATATGGGCACGACCTTGTTTCTTACTGTCGCTGTGTTTGGCTTAGCTACTATTGGATTTGCCCTGTCTGAGCATTTGTGGTTGTCGATGGGGATGCTTGTCGTCCTGGGCGCTTCAGACATGGTGAGCGTGGTGATTCGCCGGGTGGTGGTCCAGGTGTCTACGCCGGACGAGATGCGCGGGCGTGTCAGCGCGGTGGAGTCGGTTTTCATCGGGGCCTCTAATGAACTAGGAGAATTTGAATCTGGTGTGACTGCTGCTTGGTTTGGTGTCGTGCCAGCAGCGCTCATCGGTGGCATCGGCACGCTGATGATTGTTGGCGTGTGGTCGTGGCTTTTCCCGCACTTGCGACGTGTTAATGCGCTATGACAGTGCTGAGTGACGAGTACGCAGTGCTGAGAGAAAACAAGAACTACTCAAAGACGAGAAAACTGGGGAGGGAGGAAATTCCCATGCGTGTAACAACTCAACTCCGGCAAATGTTGAATGGACCTGGCATCATCGTCGCTCCTGGCGCGTATGACGGGATCTCGGCACGTTTGATTGAGCGTCATGGATTCAAGGCCGTCTACATGACGGGTGCTGGGACGGCGGCGTCGGCGCTCGGTCAACCAGATGTCGGGCTGACCACTTTAACCGAAATGGCAACGCATGCCGGACATATCGCAAGCTGTATTACTGTCCCGCTAATTGCTGACGCTGACACTGGGTATGGCAATCCTTTGAATGTCATCCGCACCGTGCGCGAGTACGAACGCGCTGGTGTGGCGGCTCTGCACCTGGAAGACCAAGTCTTTCCTAAAAAATGCGGCCATATTGCCGGGAAAGCCGTGATTCCTGCCAAAGAGTTCGCGGAGAAAATCCGTGCGGCTTCGGAGCACCGTTCTGACCCGGACTTCGTCATTATTGCCCGCACCGACGCCCGTGCTGTCAACGGCATCGACGACGCTATCGAGCGTGGATTGTTGTATCGCGAAGCCGGGGCCGACGTAATTTTTGTCGAGGCTCCCACCAGCCGCGAAGAGATTGAGCGCGTGGCGCGGGAGATCAAAGCTCCGCTCCTGAGCAACCAAGTCCCAGGTGGAAAAACGCCTGGGCTGACGGTGACTGAGCTGGAAAATCTTGGCTATAAAATGGTCATTTTTCCGGTGGTCAGCTTGATGGCGGCGACGCTAGCGATTGAGCAAGCACTGAAAGATCTGCAAGCAACTGGCACGGATTGGCACGAAGGTCCGGTGCTGAGTCCAATGGATATTTTCCAGCGGGTGGGTATTGATTGGTGGTTGGAGCAGGAGGGAAAGTATCGGAGCGCATAGACCGCGCTCCACGTCGTCGCCGCCCCTGAGGTGACGCGGGTTACACCTTGAGTCGCGCGATGACTTTGATCTCGACCAAGCCGCCAGGAAATGCGAGTTCGGTAATGCCGATGGCCGTCCAAGACGGGTAGGGGGCCTGCATGTAGCGGTCTTTGACTTTCATGAAGGCGGTGAGGTTCTTTTGCAGGCCGACATGGAATGTGGTCATTTCGACGATGTCGGCAAAGGAGGCTCCGGCGGTTGTGAGCACCGATTGCACTTGCTCGAAGGCGTGGGAGAATTGCGTTTCTGGATCGGCGGCTGGCTTGCCGTCTGGGCCGATGCCGATGACACCGGAGCAGTACAAGCGATCCCCATCTTTGACCGCCGGCGCGAAATGAAACTGCTCGTAATAGTGCTCCATGCCTGCTGGGATAACCACGGCGCTTTTGTCCATGATCGTTTCCTCCTCATGATGAATTTTTCTCGTCGGGCGAGATGGTTCGCAACATACGGCAAATCATTGGCTCTGGCCACGGCGTTGTGGCGGAAGTCCGTGAAGTTGCTATCATCGCCAGCACTACGAAAAGGAAGATTGGGGTGCGCATGAAGGTTGTCGGGTATGCAGACCGTTTCAGCGTGGCGGCAGGGGAGACCATTCAGTTCAAGGTGAGTTGCGAGTTGCCTGTGTATCGCGCGGATATTGTCCGGCTGATTCATGGTGACCCCAATCCGCGCGGACCTGGGTTCAAGGAGGAACTCGTCGACACTCCTGTGAGCCGCGAATATCCAGGCCGCGTGCAGAAGCTCCATACTGGTTCGTACGTGTTGGTGCCTGACAGCCCGCGCCTGACGCCATCGGCTGGGATCACCCTCTGCGCATGGATTTGGCCGACTACCCCACAAAAGGGTGTGCAAGGGATTGTGACGAAGTGGTCTCACGAGCAAGGCTACGGTGTGTTCATCGACGAGAATGGCGAGTTGGCGTTTTGGCTTGGCGACCAAACTGGCCAAGTTGTGCGCATCCGCAGCGGCAAACCCCTCCGCGCCAGAGAATGGTATTTCGTGTGCGCCTCCTATGATGCTCAGCATGGGAGTGTGTCGCTCTATCAAATGCCGCAACGTGCATGGCCACAAGATGAGTCGGAGGTGCGGGTGCAACACACCGTGCCGAGAGCGCTCCTCGTCCCTCATTCGGCGGACCTTCTCATGGCCGCGAGCTGGACTGATGCTGGCAATGCAGTGCCGACCGTTGGCTGTCATTTCAATGGCAAACTTGACCAGCCTTGTCTGTTCGGACGAGCATTGGCTCAAGAAGAAGTGGTGTCGATTCAGCGTGGTGCGTCACCGCTGGCGTTTGGGTCGGCACTGATTGCAGCTTGGGATTTTGCCGCAGATATCGCTTCGACTCAGATTACGGACGCCTCACCACATCGGCTGCATGGCGAGACCGTGCAGATGCCCACGCGCGGCATGACTGGTCATAATTGGACGGGACAAGAAACCGATTATCGCAACGCGCCACAGGAGTATGGCGCGATCCATTTTCATGATGACGATCTTGAGGACGCCAGCTGGGAGACCGACTTTGCCTGGACACTGCCACAAGGGCTGAAGAGTGGTGTGTACGCAGCGCGGTTGCGCACTGATGGCGGGGAGGATCACGTCCCGTTTTTTGTGCGCCCCAAGAAAGGCGCGCCCACGGCACGTGCGCTGGTTCTGCTGCCTACGAACAGCTACTTGGCGTATGCGAACGAACAGCTCAAGCTTTCGTACCGGCTAGCTCCCAATCAAACCACGCGTGGTGCCGAGACGCCGGAAGATCAGTACACGGCGGAGAACGGTCTGGTGAGCTTGTACGACTGCCATACCGACGGCAGCGGGGTGTGTTATTCGTCGCGTTTGCGTCCAATCATGACGCTGCGACCCAAGTATTACACCCGTATCCTCGGCTGTCCGCATCAGCTTCCTGCGGATCTCCACCTCATCGACTGGCTGGAGGCGCAAGGTCACGACTACGACGTCATCACCGATGAAGACCTGCAACTTGAAGGGCTTGAGCTGCTGGCTCCTTACAAAGTTGTGCTGACTGGCAGTCATCCGGAATACTGGACGGCAGCGATGTTGACCTCGGCGAAGACCTACCTGCAACGCGGCGGACGGCTGATGTATCTCGGCGGCAACGGTTTCTATTGGGTGACAGCGCTTGACCCAGCGCGTTCGCATGTAGTCGAGGTACGTCGTTGGGGCGGGATTCGTGCGTGGGAGGCCGGTCCCGGTGAATATCATCTCAGCACGACTGGCGAGTTAGGTGGGATTTGGCGGTTTCGCGGCAAGTCCCCGCAGCAGCTTGTCGGTATCGGGTTTACCGCACAGGGGTTTGACCACAGTCGTCCGTATCGTCGCCAGCCGGGCAGCTTCGATCCACGCGCCGCATTTATCTTCGCGGGCATTGGACGGGAAGAGTTGATCGGAGATTTTCCGTCACTGGTACTAAATCATGGTGCGGCAGGGTTTGAGCTTGATCGTGCTGACTTCGCTCTCGGCACGCCACCGCACGCGCTGGTGTTGGCGTCGTCCTTTGGTCACACTGATGCGTATCAACACGTTGTTGAGGAGGTGTTGGTGAGCAACTCGCGCCAAGGCGGTTCGGTGAACCCGCTAGTTCGTGCCGACATGGTGTATTTCCCGTGTGCCAACGGCGGGGCCGTGTTCTCGACCGGGTCGATTGCGTGGTGCGGATCGCTTTCGTTCAATGACTATGACAACACCGTTTCGCGCGTTACTGGGAATGTGTTACGTCGATTCTTGGAAGACACGCCGCTGCCGTAGAAAGAACCTATCCTGGCCAGGAGTCGGGCGAGGCATTCAGGAGCCGCCACCCCCATGTCCTTTCAGGTTTGGCAGCATCCGCACCCTGACGGCACTTATCCGTCGGGTGTGGATGCTATGCTCAAGCAACCCCTCTCCCTAGAATCTAAGCGGAAGCTGTTATGGGACAACACCGCCGTAAGCGTTTTCTTCCGAGAACGACATCTTGCTCTTGTTCCCTTGCCCGGTGCTATTTCGTCGGGCGTTGCGACTCCTGCAAGCGGTCACTCAACATCTTGGCGATATTGAGGAAGATTTTGGCACCGACACGCGGATAGCGGCGCTGCATTTGGTCCAAGAACCGCTCATCTACGGCAATCACTTCTACGGCTTCTTTGGCAATCACGTCGGCTGCACGCTGGTGATGACGGATCAAGCCCATCTCCCCGAAGACATCGCCACGGGTGAGAGTGCGCACGAGCTTGCGTTGCACATCGGGGTTGATGAAGACGTCCGCCGTGCCGGTAATCAGGATGTACATTTCATCGCCGATTTCGCCCTGTTGAATGATGGGCTGGCCAGGCGCGTAGGTCTTCAATTTGCCCATCAGTGTCACGATCTTCGCTTGCGAGGGGCGCAACCCGGCGAACAACGGAATCGTTTTGTGTGGGTCCTTACCCAGCCGTAGAGCTGCGACATCCCACAAAGTGATGATACGAGTCGTCGCCAGCAGCGCCGGCAACAACACCAAATCGTTGACGAACGCTGCCGCGATAGTGATCGCGGTCAGGATGCCGAACTTTTGGATGGGCACAAAGTTGGAAAAGAGCAAGGTTAAAAAGCCGAGACCCAATGCTGCCGAGGCATAAATGATGGGTTTGCCGACGGTTGCTATGGTTTGGAAAATGGCCTGTTCTTGATCGTGCGTGGCTTGGATCTCGGCACTCAAGCGCGCGAGATAGCGAATCGCGTCTTCAACGGCGATGCCGATAGCGATTGAGGCGATAATGCTCGTGCCTAAGTTGAGCGTGACCCCGGTCCAACCCATCGCGCCAAAAAAGATCAAGATCGCCAGGAGGTTCGGCAGCAACGACAGGAACCCAACTTTTGCCGACAGGAACATGAGCGAAAGCACCACGAAAATCACCAGCAAAGCAAACCCCAGGCTGGTGATTTGCCCCCAGACGATGTCTTCCGTGGCTTCGTTGAGCAGGATGAGGCTGCCAGTAGGGTGGACTTCGATCTCTGGTGGGAACCGCTCGGCGGCATAGGTGCGGATGTTTTCGGCGACGCGGACAATGTCGCTCGAACTGGTCAGGCGCGTGCGCACGGTGAGGCTTGCCATAGAGAACGTCGAGTTGGCGAACGAGGAGAAGGTTTTGGGATTGGCGTTTTTGATCAAACGCATGGTGGCGTCGAACCGTTCTTCGCTTTCCCAAAAAGGCGTATCCGCTGCCGTCTCCACAGGAGCTGCCGCTGCCTCGCCCTCCTCTGGCACGATGATGTCATCCGAGGAGCCACCCTTGCGAATGGCACGGTCCATCAGTTCGCAAATATCCGCAAGCGAGGTGGTCTGGTCGATGCCCGACTGGGTAGCGAGATACAGTTGCAAGTCGCGCATGCGTTTCACGATATCCCACGTGGCAATGCCTCCGTTCTCTTTACTGCTGACAATGACAGAGAAGACCTGCGCTCCGCCGATTTTGTCGCTGATGATTTCGTTGGCGCGGCGTACTGGCGAGTTCGGCTCAAAGAACTGCAAAAAATTGGAGTCGGCTTTGATCAGGCTCATCCCCCAAAGACACGGGAGAATGGATACGGCGGCAGCAATGATGATGGGCTTTTGATAGCGACGGTTGAAGTGTCCCATCCGCGTGAGGAAAGCTGCCAGAAGCCGGCCTTTGTTCGCTGTGCTTTGCACCCGTGGCAAAGGAAGCAGCACCAAAGCTGCGGGGATGAGAGTCAGCACGATAATCGTGACACTGGCGAACCCGACTGCGGCATATAACCCAAGCTCGCGAATGGTGCCGATCCGATTAACTAAGAGCGCGATGAACCCCACGACTGTGGTAAGGGCAGCCACCGTGACCGGCAGGCTCACACGCTTGAGCGAGCGCAGGACGACTTCTCTGGCCAAGCTACCTTTGCCAGATTCTTCTTCATATTGGGCGATGACATAGATGGAATAGGTGCTGCCGATGACGATCAAGAGTGAGGGGAGCACCAGCGTCCCGATGGTAATCGCCGCGTTCGTCAGCACCATGATTCCCAGGGTCCAGACCACTCCGCACAGCACGGACAGCAGCGGCAGCACCACGCCACGCACGTTGCGGAAACACACACCTAAGACGCCCATAATGACGAGCAAGCTCAGCGGCGTGAACGTGCGCAGGTCTTGGCGCATGAGCTTGAGCGAGCTGATTTTGATGTGCTGCATGCCTGTGTAGTACAGGGTTTCTGGTCCCTGCTCTTGCTGCATGATCTCTTCGATCCGCTCATCCACACCTTTTTCGATAAACTCGTCTTCGGTGAGGGTCTTGAAATAGACAACGATAGCCGTCCCGCCGGCGTCCTTGGCCACGAAGTTGAGGTAAATGGGATACTCTTCTTCGATACGCTTCCTGAGCGCGGCGAGCGCGGCGAGGTCCAGCGGAGTTTTGGCAACGAGAGGCGGAGGGTAGGAAAGATCGGCAATCACGTCGGGCAGATTCGTCAGGCTGCGGACGCTCTGCACTCCATCGACTTTCTCCAACTGTGCCGTGATCCGGCGAATTTTTTCGATGGTCTCGGGGGTATAGACATTCTCAGTGATAAGGCCGATGACACCGATGTCATCGCCACCGAAGATCGCACGGATTTCATCGTAATACTGCTTCTTGGGATCGTCCGTGGCTAAGAGATGCTCGGCCGAGCTATCGATACGAATTTGCAGCGCTTGCATGCCGAGAAAGCCAGTCAGCAGGACGAGCGCAAGCAACACAGTTTTCGGCCAGTGGACGATGAAGTGGTAGATGCGTTCCATGCTCCCCCCCGCGAACCCGTTTACGTAGTGATGACTGATGAGAGGTATCTAGCGGGTGGAGAAAGAGCAAGGGCGCTCGATTTGTAAAGCAATGCTGTGAAGTTAAGCGACGGTGTCATTGCGAGCGGAGCGAAGCAATCTTTGCCTGAAAAAGAGATTGCTTCGTCACCTGCGGCTCCTCGCAATGACAACGCCGACCTACTTTGTGAACACCCGCTAATTCGCCACCCGCCGCTCGTGCAGCTCTGCTGCGACCTGCGCCATGACACTGGCCCAGTCGCGGGGCTGACGCTGCCGGAAGAGCCGCATCGTCGGGTACCAGGGCGTAGTCTCGCCTTCTAATCCCCAGCGCCAATCGGGGACGTAGCTAATCAACGTCCACACCGGCTTGCCCAAAGCTGCGGCCACGTGTGCCACCGAGGTATCGACGCTCACCACTACATCGAGTTGGTCGAGCAGCAAGGCAAGATCGCCATAATCGCCTAGCAGCGGGTCGAGGTTGTGTACCTTGACCTCGGCTGGTAGTTCGCTGATGTCGTGGCTGCGTGCATCTTTCTGCAAACTATAAAATTCTACCCCAGGGGTACGTAGTATCGGCAGCCATTCTGGCAAGGCAATGGAACGATGGCTGTCGTTCTTGTGCGTTGGGCTGCCTGCCCACACGATGCCAACTTTCAAGTGACTGGCCGAGGATGGAGCCGGTAACGTAAGCGCCTCTGTTCCGTTCGTCTTTCGTCGGCGGATCGCATCCACGTCGAGATACGCAGTTGCCGTAGGAATGGTATCGAGCGTGGTGTTGTGTACGCGTGGCAGGCTGAGCAAAGGTAAAAAGGTGTCGAACTCGGAGACCGCAATCTGCCCAGCTTCGCGAATTTGCCCAATGCCGGGAATCGTGGCGAACAGCGGCATGAGGGTCGGCAGACACACGAGAATGATTTTTTTGCAGCGTTCTGCCGCCCACGGTAGATAGCGGGCAAACTGCACGGCGTCGCCAGCGCCTTGTTCGGTATGGATGAGCAAGGTCTTGTCCGGACTCGGAGTTCCATCCCACTGCGGCTGCGGACAGCGAAAGGGCGTGAACTGCCCAGTCTTCCAGCGCCAGTCGTATTCCGTCCACCCGCGCTGATAATCGCCGAGCTGCAGCAGCGTCATCCCCAAATTGAAATGCGCCTGGGCGTAGTCGGCTTGCAGCTGGATAGCGCGTTCGTATTGGGCAATAGCGTGTTGTGTTCGGCGCTGACGGCTGAAGAGATATCCGAGGCTGTTATAGGCCTCAGCGCGTTGCGGCTCGGTGGCAATGACGTGCTGTAAGTGGTCGACGGCCTCGACGTACTGTTCAGCGTCACCCAAGGCGATGCCGAGATTGTAGCGGGCATTGGGAAACTCGGGTTGCAACACTACGCACTGGCGAAACGCGACAATGGATTCGTCGATTTTCCCTTTGCGGTACAAATCCATGCCTTGTTGGAAGTGATGCCCTGGGAAACGTGCGAGATCTTCGGCAGTGGGGAGTTTGACCTCAGCTAAAGCTGCGTCCGGTAACACATACGAATGAGCGAGCCGGTCGTCGTTCCACTCCAGGATGTCGGGGAACCGCGCGTTGGTCAGCGCTTTCACGGCGAAGATTTCTTGCACGCCGGCCTCGAAGCGCAAAAAGCCAACCGTTTGCCCAGTCTCGATATGCACGATCCACACTCCGCAGGTGCGTTCGGTGAGGCGTTCGACCAGCGGGATGCCGCTAAAGGTCGCGCTTTCACGCACTTGCGAGAGACCGATAAACGCGAGCGGGCCGACGAAGTCGACACCGCGCGTAAACCCTGGTACTTGAGCAACGGTTTTCCAGGTGCGGGTTTTGAGATCCACCTGCGCGAGGCTGCCCTCGCTCGACTCCAAGACCCAGAGTTTATTCTGATACCAGCGCGGCGAGTGCGGCATGGAGAGACCACGCAGCAAAATCTCGTTGGTGTCGATATCCATGAGTAAACCACCACGTGCTTTGTGGGCACGCCATCCACCGGCGGTGTCAGTCTCGGCGAGCGCGGTGACATACTTGGGCTTACCGTTCACGATGCACAGCCCGTTCAGATGACATCGGTCCTCGGGAGCAAGAGCACTGACAAACGGCGGACGCCAGCGTGGCACAAAACTGTGTGTGGCGTCCAACGTACAGAGGCAACAGAAGCGAGTGTTGATGATCCACAACTCATTGTTCTGGTCGTAGCCAAGCTCGTGAATGTCGATATCGCCAGTGACGTGGGCGCGGCGTGGCAAAAAACAGGCGTCGTATTTGCCGGGCGGGTCCATCTTCTGTGCCACCGCCGGCATATTGCGGTAGTCCCACACCATATTGTTGCCGCCGATGGTCAACCGCGAGGCGTCCGCCGCGATACCCATGGGTTTGGCGAAGGTACGGAAATGAGTATTCAGAGTCCCGTTGTCGGCACGTACGAGGATGACCTTTCCGGCTTGATAGGTGGACACCACGAGGCTAATGCCGAGCTGGGTGAATAATGCTGGCAAATTCGAGGTGTGGACGCTACGCAAAGGTGCGAGTTCTGGGGGGACCGGAGCTTGAGCTGGGCGAGCAGATTGGGCGGGTTGAGCAGGTTGAGCAGATTGAGCCATGGAAACGCCTCTTTTTGCGCAGAAATTTTCACGAGAGTTCGCTGAGGAGCCTGTCGCGTCCGGTCTTACACTGAGGAAGAAAACTCTGTCAATAGGAAGGGGAACATGCGCAATTGTTTGACTGCCCCTTGCAAAGCATGAGCGACTATGGGAACACACCACAGAGCAAGCCACACAAAGGAGGGCAAGCAATGAAAACCCTAGAGCAGCAAGTGCAGGAACTTGCGGATCGCGAAGAAATCAAAGAACTGACGGCTCGCTACGCGCATGGTGTTGCCCGTGGTGAAGGTGCGAAGGTTGCCGCCTTGTTCACCGACGACGGCACCTTCATTAACCGCATGCCGGATGTGCCAGTGATGACTGTACACGGGCGTGCCGATCTCGACACATTTTACGGGGCGATCAAGCGCAACTTCGCGCTCCCCTGTATCCATAACCATCTCATTGCGCTGGCTGGCGACGAAGCCACCGGCACCTGTTCTATCGAAGTGCGCATTACCCGTGGCGAGAAAAGCATGATCGGCTCTGGCTACTACGAAGACCGCTTCCGGCGAGAAAATGGTCAGTGGAAGTTTGTCGAGCGCGACTGCACCTTCTTCCACTTCGTGCCGATTCAACAGGGCTGGGCAAATGCCGCTGCCGCCAAGAGCTGAGAATGTTTGAGCCCCGAACCCCACCCTGGATTACCGCTTTCGCGGGAATGACGGCAACTCCGGCTCAACTGCGTCATGCCCGCGCAGGCCGGCATCCAGAATTTTAGGCTGCGGGAGGGAAGAGAATGTCCATAACTGAGCATGATCTATAAGGAGAGCACATTATGACCCAAATCGCACTGGAAAACGTTGAGACCTTCGGCTCCGGCCTCGTCCATGCCGAGGGTGTGGTAATCGACCGCGACGGCAACGCCTGGGGTGGCTGCCGCAGCGGCGCGGTGTACATGGTCGAGCCTGATGGCACGACTCGCCAAGTAGGGCAGTTGCCCGAGAAGGCCGTTCCCAATGGCGTGACTATGGATCGCGCCGGGAACTTTGTGTATTGCGACCTGCGTAACAAAGCCGTCATGCGCATGACACGCGATGGAACGGTGTCGATGGTCGGGGACCGCGCCGGCGATATGCTGCTCAACATGCCCAATTTTTGCAGCTATGACGCCGAGGGCAATCTCTACGTGTCGAATTCAAGTTCCCAACGCGGCAGCAAAGTATTCGAGGAGTTCGACAACCCGGCTCCCAACGGGACGTTGGTGCGCATCCGACCCGACGGGCGTGGAGAAATTGCCGCCACCGGCATTTATTTCGCCAATGGCACGGCGGTTGATCCCAACGAAGACGCCGTCTACGTACTCGAAAGCACCCGCAACGACTGCCTGCGCATCCAGATCAACAAGGACGGCACCTTCGGTAAGCCGGAAGTCTACGCCTCCGGGTTTCCCGCGTTGCCGGACGGCATGGCCTTCGATGTCGAGCGTAACCTCTACATCACCCTGCCCGGCATCCCCAAAGACGGCAAACTCTCGCCGGTCAATCGCATCATTCGCGTGGACACCAACGGCAAGTGGGAGACGCTGATTCACGACCCCGATGGGACCAAGCTCGCCTTTCCTACTAATTGCGCGTTTGGCGGGCCGGGGATGCAAGATCTTTTCATCGCTAATCTCGAAGGCAACCATTTCAACCGCGTGCGCACGACCTTCCGTGGCCATCCGCTCTATCACCAAAGGTAGGCTCAATACTGTTCGGCACTCATTAGGCTTGGTTTCAAGCCGTACGTCGATTACTGGCCTCGTATACATACAATCAAACCCGAAAGGGGATTTACCATGTCACGCGAACGACTTACCGCAGTCGGTGAATCTGTAGCGCTAATCCTTCCTAACGAAGCTTTGGAGAGGCTGGGGATAGCCAGCGGAGATGAAGTGGAAGTCTCTCTTCTCGACCGTACCTTGCTTCTCCAACCCCTTGACGAGGCCGACCGCTCCCAACAGCTTGCAGTATTAATTAAAAGTGTGTTTGCACGGCGGCAGGACGCCTACGCCCGCTTGGCCCAGGGGCCAGAATAGTGGAGGGAACTCTGCTGTTTCTCCGCCTGCCCGAAGTGTTCGCCATCCATGCGCGCGGTCTTGAGGGGTTTGGGGGGCTACATGGGGTGCGTGATGCCGGAGCATTGGAAGCGGCACTGACGTTGGCAGAAAACCGAATCTACTACGAGCAGGCGACGCTGAGCACCTGTGCCGTAACCTATGGCTATCATCTCACGCAGGCTCGTGCGTTCGTGGATGGTAACAAGCGAGTTGCGGGCGGCTCGGCGAGTCGCCCCTACCCAAATCCTTAGTTCCCAGGCGTACCACGTGCGTGGCTACCATTTGACAGAGCGACCGCGAGTTGGTTAGATCGCGCGTAGTGAATTTCCCGAAAGGAGGCGAAAGCCATGAGTGTAATGGTGTTGTTGGAAATGCAGGTGAAGCCCGAAGCTGTCGAGGAGGTGAAAGCATCCTTGAAAACGATCCTCCCTGACACCCGTTCGTATGCTGGGTGCCAAGGCATCGACATCTACAGCAATCTCGATAACGGCGGCAATCTCGTGTTCTACGAACGCTGGGATTCGCGCGACCATTATCAGAAATATCTGAACTGGCGCACGGAAACCGGCGTACTCAGCCAGTTGGTGGCAAAGCTCTCTGGTCCACCCAATATCCGCTACTTTGATCACGTCGATGCCTAACGATCAATCAGTGGACTGATCTCTAACGATACTTGAACGATGGAGGAAAGAGCATGAGTATCCAAGTAGGACAAAAGGCCCCGGATTTTAGTCTCAAGACTAATAAGATGCAGGACTTCAAACTGAGCGAGCAGGAAGGGAAGAAAAATGTCGTCTTGCTCTTCGTACCCCTGGCCTTTACCGGTGGGTGAACGAAGGAATTTTGCTCCGTGCGAGACAACATCAATACCCTGCAAAACGATAACACTCAGGTCGTCGGTATCAGTGTCGATAGCCCGTTTTCACTCAATGCCTGGGCGGAGAAGGAAGGCTACAACTTCCCGCTGCTGAGCGACTTCAACAAAGAAGTCTCGGCTGCCTACGGTTCGTTGTACGAGAGTCTGCTGGTTTTCCGTGGCGTCTCCAAGCGCTCGGCGTTCGTTGTCGATAAGAGCGGCACCGTGCAGTATGCCTGGGTGAGCGAGGATGCCGGAAAATTGCCGGAACTCGATCCTATTCGCGACTGCTTAGCCAAGTGCGGCTGATAAGAGTTGACGATTGACAAGGGCGGGTGCAACGCCCGCCCTTTTTCGTTTCTGGGGAGAAGCGAGGGGAGAAAGACATAGCTCATGGTGACGTGGGAGAGATTCTTGGAAGCCGAGGGCGGACTGTCGCCGCAAACCTTTGTGGACCAACGTGCCCACGAACTCGGGCTCCAACCGCCAAGCCCGCTTGTCGTCAAACCTGGGGCTTCGGTCTGGCGCTTCTTGGACCTCTGCCTTTTCGCGCTCATGAAAACCAACGGAGAAGGCTACGTCGAAGGCGCGATGAGCCGCGCTACTGGCGTGTGCTGTCAGACGTTTGCTAAGGGCACGATGCAATGTTTCATGTGTCCGTATCGCTCAGTGGCGATAGAAGCGCTGACACAATTTTACCGCGAAGAGAAAGCCAAGGCACGCGCTTTGGAAAAGGCGGAAGAGGCAGCGATTGGCTGACGCAAACTCAGGATAGACCGCGAGCATGAAACGTGATTCACTCGCAGGGACGTTTTTCATAAAGGAGGATGCTATGGCAACACAAACGACCGAGGCCGCGCTGCAAGGCGTGATCGACCGGGAAGCGATTCGCAACTTACCGCTCCAGTATTGCCACTGTGTGTGGCAGCAGGACACGGTGGCGTATGCGAACCTTTTTACTGAAGATGGTTCGTTTGGCACTGACGACCCGAGCCTGCCGAAAGCGCAGGGGCGCGACGCCTTGCGTACGATGATTGGCGGCCAGATGGCCACCTCGAAGCCACGTCCGTTTATTCACAACCATGTTGTCGAGCTGACCGGACCGGACACCGCGAAAGGCACATGTTATGTCGAAGTGCGCCTCCAGCGCGATGGTGCCCCGTGGCTGATGTCCGGCTACTACCACGATCAATATGCTAAAGTCGGTGGCGAGTGGAAGTTCAAATCGCGTCAGATTACTGTCGATTCTTTCGCGCCGGTGAAGGCAGCGTAGTGGCGCGTTCGGCACGAATTGTGGTTTGTCATACTGACGTTGAGGGATTGAAATCCGTCATGCCCGCGAAGGCGGGCATCCAGGGAGATTCCGCACTGGCCTCCAGTTTTGCCTTCTGGATTCCGGGTCTCGCGCCGCTCGCCCGGAATGACGACCTCGTCGTTTTTCCGCATCTTTGCCACGCCCACCTACGATATGAGAGGTGAATCATGAAGCGCCCCTTCGATCCGATCCTCGTTGAAGTTATCAGAAACCAGATTGCCGCAATCACCGAAGAGATGACGCTCACCGTCTATCGGACCGGGCGCTCGGGCATGTGCAAGGTTGGTGATTTTGCTACTGCCGTGTGCGACCGCCAAGGCCGTTTGATCGGTGAGGGCGGTTCGCCTTATCAGATGTGTGTGTTCATCGACACGATGGAGAACGTACTGGCCAAGCACGGAGCCACGTTGCGGCCTGGCGACATGATTATCGCCAACGACCCGTACTGCGGCATCTCGCACATGCCGGACATTACCCTCATTGCCCCAGCCTTCTGGAAAGAGCAGCTCGTCGGGTTTCTCATTTCCTATTCGCATCACACCGACATCGGCGGGCGCTTCGCTGGCGGCATCTCCAGCCGCTGTGAATCCAGCTTCGAAGAGGGCGTCCGCATTCCCATGCTCAAGCTCTACGACGCCGGTAAGCGTAACGACGTGCTGCTGGAGCAGATCGTGGCGAACGTGCGCACCCCGGAAGAGTGGGTGGGTGACGTCGATGCCAAAGTCGCCAGTTGCTGGAAAGGCCAGGAGCAGCTTGCCAAGCTGCTCGATAAGTTTGGGGTCGAGCAATTTGACGCCACCTGCGACTATCTGGTGGACTACTCAGAGCGCGTGACCCGAGCGGCGATTCGCCAGATTCCTTCGGGCGAGTATCGCGAAGAAGCCCTCTTCGAGGACGAAAATGAAGTGACCGGCGGCCCAGTACCCTTGAATGTCGTCGTGCGCATTGACGGCGATCAAGCCACGGTGGACTTATCCGCTGCTCCACCGCAAGTGAACGCTTCCATCAATGCGCCGTTGGTGTCCACCAAATCGGTGACGCGCGCGCCGTTCAAAGCCCTGCTGCCCGGTGATGCGCTGACCAACATCGGTTTCGCACGCGCCATCAACGTGATCGTGCCACCCGGCACCCTGTTGAATCCTCGCTATCCGGCGGCGGTGGGAGGGCGGGCATCGCTGATGATGACGCTGAGCAACATGGTGTATCGCGTCATTGCCAAGGCTTTGCCTGGACGACTCGGCGGCGTAGGCGAAGGTGCCGACATGCTGCACTTCAACAGTCACAGCGGTGGCAAATATCGCTCGTTCATGGATGTGTTCTTTGGTGGCTGGGGCGGGCGTCCGCACGTAGATGGTGTGGATGGTGCCTCGCCGTTGGTCATGGGTGGTGGCTACGGTTCGATGCCGGCAGAACTATTGGAGCGCGAATATCCAGTCATTATCGAAGGCTTCGGCTTCGTGCCTGATACTGAAGGCGCTGGGCGACATCGCGGCTCGGTGTCGGTGTATCGCGAGTGGCGGTTCCGCGCACCAGCAGAAGTGTTACTGCGCACAGTGGGCTTGCGCGGCTCCGAAGGTTTGGCTGGCGGTGGACGCGGCGGCGATGCGGTGAACATTTATCGCGCTGGTGGCACGCAGGACAAAGTGCTGACTCCACAAGCGCATGTGCATCTCCATGTCCAGCCGGGTGATCGCGTCTATCACAAAGTCCACGGCTCTGGTGGCTACGGAGAGCCTTATGAGCGGGACCCGGAAGCTGTGCTATTCGATGTCATGGAAGGAAAAATCTCCTCGACCCGCGCACGTGATATCTACGGTGTGGTGCTTGAGCCAGAGGAACAGGCAGTCAATCACGCCGCCACGCTTGCGCTGCGCACACGCATGAAAGAGATGCTGGTCGCGGCAGCGGATTGAAGAGCAATTTGCTTCCTTTTCTCGTGCGAGGAAAGACTCAGGTGCCCGCATGAACATAGAGATTCTGACGAAGCCTGTGCCCTTACGCTTTGACGAGGCGAGAGTTCTTCGAGTTGGGGGGACACGGGTATCGCTCGACTCAGTGCTTGCCGCTTTTCACGATGGCGCTACTCCTGAAGAGATCGTTCATCAGTATGATGTCCTCTCGCTGGCTGATGTCTATGCTGTGATTGGCTACTACCTTGAAAACCAACTTGGGATAGATGCCTACCTCGCTGCGCGGCGTAGCCAGCGCGAAGAGCTTCGCCAGGAAATCGAAGCGCAGCATTCTCCTCATGGCATTCGACAGCGCTTGCTCGCCCGGCGTCAATCGGCGTGATCAAATTTCTCGCAGATGAAGACTTCAATAACCGCATCTTACGTGGGGTAGTGCGGCGTCAACCAAGAATCGACATTGTCCGAGCCCAGGATGTTCTGACCCGAGAGCAGCGCGACGATGATAGAGCAATCTTAGAGTGGTTGGCGATTGAGCGACGTGTCCTGCTTACCCACGATGTCACGACAATGCGTCCTTATGCTGAGACTCGGGTTGCTGACGGGAAACCGATGCCTGGAGTCTTCGAGATCGCCCAATATTTGCCAATTGGCCTAGCAATTGAGGAGATCCTCTTAATAGCCGAGTGCAGCTTTGAGGACGAATGGGAAGGGCAAATCCGCTTCTTACCGCTTCGCTAGTGGGGACAGTGTAAATAGGAAAATGCCGCGTAAATGGGGGTAAAACTTATGCGCGTTGGGTTCGATATCGGTGGGACGTTTACCGATGTGATCGTGCTGAGAAACGATGGACAACTGGACACAGCCAAGGTGCTGTCGCTACTCGACCGAGTTGGTGAAGACATTGTCACACGCATGCGCCAGTCCGGGGCGGTAGATCGTATCGAACACTTCGTGCACGGTACGACCATCGCCTCGAACGCCGTCATCGAAGGCACGACTGCGCCCACCGGCTACATTACGACGCGCGGTTTTCGCGATGATTTGGAGATGCGCGGCGAACGCCGGCCCAATCTCCAAGATCCTAACTGGACGCGGAGTCGCCCGCTGGTGCCACGTCGCCTGCGCTTGGAACTGAGCGAGCGCGTGCTTGGTGATGGCAGCGTCGAGCGGCCCCTGAATATCGAGGAGGCACGTCAGGTTATCCGCACGTTAGGAGAACAGAATATTGAGGCGATTGCCGTCTGCCTGATCAACTCCTACCTCAATCCGGCACATGAACGTGCAGTGGCCAAGCTGATTCAGGAGGAAGTGGGGAACAGGGTCGTCGTTTGCTTGTCCTCGGATATTTACCCGCAGATTCGCGAATACGAACGCGCTAGCACTGCTGTCATCAATGCCTCGTTGATTCCGGTGGTGGATCATTACCTGAACCGCTTGGAGACCCACCTGTCGGCCTACAGCGACCGGCTACTGGTGATGCAATCGAACGGTGGCATCATGTCGTCGGAAGTCGCGCGACAACGGCCCGCCTACATGATCGAATCCGGCCCTGCTGCTGGTGTCCTTGCTGCTGCGCGGCTGGCAAAAGAGACAGGCTTAGACAAAGTGCTGTCGTTCGACATGGGTGGTACCACGGCGAAAGCTTGTCTCATCGAAAACGGACTTCCCTCGGAAAAGGCGGCGGGGGAAATCGGCGGTGGTGCCAATACCACTACGCATCAATTCTACAAAGGTGGGCATGCACTGCGGGTCCCTTCGCTCGACATTGTGGAAGTCGGTGCTGGTGGCGGCAGTATTGCTTGGATTGATGATGGTGGTGCGCTGCGTGTTGGCCCGCTCAGCGCTGGGGCTGAACCTGGGCCAGTCTGTTACGCACGCGGTGGCACGAGGCCAACGGTGACTGACGCTAACGTCGTGAATGGTTACATGAACCCCAAAGCCATCGCCGGTGCGACCATGCGCATCGACCGGGCAGCGGCGTGGGATGCGATTAAAAGTCAGGTTGCCGACCCGTTGGGACTGGATACGTATCAGGCTGCCTACGGTATCGTGCAGATCGCCAATTCGGCGATGATGCGTGCTCTACGTGCCGTCTCCACCGAGCGGGGACGCGACCCACGCGATTTTACCTTGGTTTCCTTTGGCGGGTCAGGGCCAGTCCATGCCGCAGCCTTAGCTGATGACATGGAAATTGCCCGAGTTCTCGTCCCATTGTTTCCTGGTTTGTTCAGTGCGTTAGGCTTGCTCTTGGCGGACTACCGGCACGACTACATCCGTAGCGTCGTCACCTTGTTAGACGCGATCAATCCGGCGGCCATCTTCAGCCAGTATCATGAGATGGAAGACGTCGCCCGCACGACTATGGCTAAAGAAGGGGTGCCGAGCGAACAGGTACGATTCGAGCATTACGTCGATCTCAAATACGGTTACCAACTTCAGGAACTCACTATTCCTTTTCCTTCCCGGGCCGCGTCCGGCGCGTTGTTAGTGCAACTCGCGGCAGATTTCCGCGCAGCCCACGAACAAGCCTTTGGCTACAACACCGACGATGCCATCGAACTCGTGAGCCTGCGCTTGCGAGCCTTGGCCACTGTTGGCGACCTCAAGTTTGCTGGCCTTGCGACGAAGATGGCACCTGCGTCTGCGGCGATGGCTCCAAGTGAACCAAGAGAAGCCTACTTTGGTCCGCAGCACGGACTCTTGCCGACGACCGTTTGTCGGCGCAGCGATATCACCAGCGGACAACGTGGGCCGCTGATTGTCGAGGAGCCGGACACGACCGTCGTTGTGCCACCCGGCTGGAGCGTGAGCCGCGATGATTATGGCAGTTTAGTGCTGACGAAGGCGTAGACATCAGGCGAGGTTTCCCACCGGCATAACAGCCCTCCCTTTCGTCGCCATCTTTGCTGCGCTTCTTGACGCTCTCTTGCTTCCCACCTACGCTGCTGGACAGTAATGCTGTCCAGTCAGTCGTTTCGCGTTATGAATGCTTTCGTTCTCGTTTTCTCGATGCTGTTTTGCACTTTCGCTCCGGCGCTGGGGTGGGCGATTGAAACCGCACCACGTATTTCCGATAGAGAAATCGTCGAACGATTGACCCGTCTGGAAGAAGGACAAAAGGCCCTCGCGCAACGCATCGATGATGTCGAACGCTCGTTAGGGCAACGCATTGATAACGTCGAACGCTCGTTAGGGCAACGCATTGATAACGTCGAACGCTCGTTGGGCCAGCGTATCGATAGCATTGAACGCTCGTTAGGGCAGCGCATCGACGAGCTGCGGGAAACGATGCTCTGGGGCTTCGGCATTATGTTCAGCGGTATGTTCGCTTTGGTGGGGTTCGTATTATGGGACCGTCGTAGCGCCCTGGCCCCGGCCGTGCGGCAAATCGAGGGCGTCAAAGAACGCGAGGATCGTCTTGAAGCCGCGCTTCGCGAATACGCGCGTAACGTGCCGGAATTGGCAGATGTTCTGCGGAAACTCGGGTTGCTGTAAACCGGCAGTGGCCAAGCCGTCCCTGCTGCGGCAGAGAGTGAAAAGTTTGTTCGTGCTTACGATACGGAAGGGAAGAGGATTGAAGCCGCATGTAGTGGGTCTACGCTCTCATCATTCATAGACCCAAGAGTATTCTCCTCCTCATTCTGCTGTTGACCGGCTTTTTTGCCGACCATGCGCGCCACATGCGCCTGGATAGCTCGGTGGAAAGCCTCCTCCCGGCCAACGATCCAGAAAAAGCCTACTATAGCGAAGTCCGTCAACAGTTCGGCAGTGACGAGATCGGGGTGATTGGTGTACTCGCCGACGACGTGTACACGCCGCCGGTGCTGCAGAAAATGCAGCGCCTCACCGAAGCCATCCGCCAGATCCCTGAGGTCAAGAACGTCATCAGCCTCACCAACGCGCCGGATATTATTACCAGTGTGGCGCGTGAGTCGGCACGTTTGGTGCCGGATGTGAATGCGCCTCACGCTGCGATGGCCGACCTCAAACGGCGGCTCACTGAACAGCCGGTCTACCTCAAAAATCTCGTTTCCGCCGACGGTCGGGCAGCGGCGATCAACATCTTCTTCGAGAACCTCGGTGATGATGAGTTCTTCCGGCGCGGGATTGATGATCGCATTCAAGCCTTGGTGGAAAAGGAGAAAGGTCCAGAAAAGCTCTACTACACCGGGCTCCCGCACTTCAAAGTCCATTCCACCCGTGCCATGTGGGCGGATCTCACACTATTTATTCCGCTCACGCTTGTGCTGCTCGTCATCGTGCTGTTCTTCAGTTTTCGCTCGGTGCGCGGGGTGTTGCTGCCCACCCTGACGGTCATCGTGAGTCTCATTTGGACGTTAGGGCTGATGACGCTCGCGGGCAGTAGTTTGAGTTTGGGCAACATGGCGCTCCCGCCGTTAGTGCTCGTCTTAGGTACGGCGTACTCATTGCACGTAGTGGCCGAATACTACGAACTGACACGCCCCGGTTGCAGTGTGGCTGAAGTGATTACCGAGACCTTGCGTGCGACCACGACGCCGCTGTTTATTGCGGCCCTGACGACGGTGATCGGGTTCATCTCCTTGGCCGCGAATAGTATCGTGAGTATTCGTGAGCTGGGCATCTATGCGGCAGTGGGGATTACGATTGCTTTTCTGTTGTCCATCGTCTTGGTGCCTGCCTTGCTCATGCTCTTGCCACTTCCGACCAAGCGGACTGAGGCGTTTTCCCCCAGAGTCAGTGCGGTGTTGCGCACTTTGGCAGCGCTGTCGAGCCGACAGCGGCGACTCGTAATTGCCAGTAGCCTTCTCCTTGTGGTGCTTTCCACTTGGCAAGCTGCGACGATTCAAGTCGGCTCCGATTTTCAGTCTTTTTTCGCGAAACTGACCCGATTCGGCAGGCGACCGATGCGATCAACCGTGCCTTGGTTGGCAGCATGACGTTCTATGTAGTGATCGAAGGCGACGAGAAAGATATCGTCAAAAAGTGGGATAGTCTGTGGCGCGTCAAAAATCTTCAGCTCTATATAGATACTCTTCCCGGTGTAGAAAAAACCGTATCTTTCGTCGATTACTGCGAACTGATTGATCGTGGCATCCAAGAAATTCCATTGGAGCCGGCGGAAGGAGAAGTCATCGAGGCTCCACCTCCAGAAGTAAAGACAAACTTTTGGTCCAACCCCGCGCAACTAGCGGGAGTCATGCGTATCGTGTTCTTGAATGCTGCGAGTGTGACCAGTGTCATCAATCATCCGAACTACACGCGCACGACGATTCTCGTCCGTACCTCGCTGTCGCGTTCCAGCGATATTGCCACCCTCGTCGAAAAGATCGAGACGTTTGCGGCTGGCCATTTGCCGCCCGAGCTGCGCGCCCATCCGACGGGGAACTTGATCCTCCTGACCCGCACGACGGGCAGCATCGTGAGTGGACAAATTTGGAGTTTGGCGCTGACCGCCAGCATCATCTTCGTGCTGATGTCGGCGATGTTCTTGTCCACCCGTGTGGGGTTGATCGCTATGGTGCCGAATGTGTTCCCGTTGTTCGTCTTCTTTGGCTTAATGGGGGCAACGGGAGCTGAACTGAACTTCGGCACCAACATTATTGCCGCGATCGCTTTAGGTGTGGCTGTCGATGACACCATCCATATTATGATGCGCTTGAGCAAAGCGATTCGCAGCACTGCTGACCAAGAGCAGGCGCTCTTGGAGACGCTGTCCACGGTCGGCAAACCGGCATTGTATGCTTCGCTCGTCCTGTGTCTCGGGTTTTTTGGCTTGTGTTTTTCCACCTTCGTGCCGATTCGCGAGTTCGGGTTCTTATCCGCTATCACGATTCTGGTTGGCTTGGTGGGAGAAATTTCCCTCCTGCCTGCGCTCCTGGCGACAACGCCGATCATTACCTTGTGGGACCTTTTGCACGTAAAACTCGGAAAAGATCCGCACAAAACTATCAGTCTCTTCGCCAACCTGCGGCCTTCGCAGGCGAAGATCGTGGCCCTGATGGGAGAGCTCAAGACCTTCCCGCGCGGACAGGCTCTCATCCGCTCTGGTGAAGTGAGCAGCGCCATGTTCGTCATGATTAGTGGTCGTGCCGAGGTGCGGGTTGTCACGGACGGACAACCGCGAATCTTGTGGATGATGCAGCGCGGCGATGTCTTCGGCTTGACCGGGATCATCGGCAGTGAAGAACGTCTCTCCGAAGTCGTGGCGCTGGAAGACGTGGAAGTTCTGGCGATGGACGAGCGCTTCCGCATCCGAGTGTGGCGCTATCCTCGCACTGCCGCTCGCATTTTTTTCAACTTATCGACAACGCTCTTGGGCTTGCTTCAAGACTCGATTCAACGAGTGCCGAAGGAGCGACCGGAGCGCCCGTCCTCGTCTGTCTGAGGTGTATGCATGATGCAGAGATGTCGTCCTCGTGGTTGGCACGTTATGGTTATTCTCGTCGGGCTGTTGTGGCCGCTTGTTCTCGGCAGTCCAAGTTGGGCCGAGCCGAAGGTGGGAGTGTTGCTGAGTCAAGAGAACTGGCAAGAGGCCAAAGGCTTGATTCCGGATGCAGTCCTTACTCGCTTTCAGAACGGTGGCTATCAGGCAACTATCGCCACGCTCCCGGCCTCTGCGACGTGGGGCAGCAAATTTAAGGCGGCTTCAGAAGCCAACGCTGGCAAGTTTTCCATTGACGCAGAGGATTCGTTGATCGCCAACGCGACGAAAGCCTATCCCGACTTTCTCTATGGCTATCCGTTTCCGCAGATCGACCCTAAAGATCCGCAAGCCGCTGCCAAGGCCATCTATAATTTTTCCTACACGCTGATGCAGGCAGACGATACTGAGCGCCGCAGCACCCTCAATTGGGTCAAGCCCACAGCCTTCGAGCGTCGGGCAGAATTTGTTGGGCAACTGCTCTTTTACGGCTCGCGTTTCTCTGGTCCGCTTGCCAATCCTGATGCCGCCTTGCGTAAAAATCTCATCGCTGGTTTCTCTCCGGTCGAAATTTTTGGCGTCGTAACGCTGGAATGGGTGTATCTCGACCCGAAGAAATGGAACTCGCTCTGGGCGTATGTGCCGGAACTCCGCCGCGTGCGCACGCTCCCGGCGTTTGGCGGCTCGGAAGACTTGTTCGGCTCCGATTTGGTGCATGACGATCCGTATCTATTCTCCGGCAAAGTGCAGTATTTCACTTGGAAACTGATCGGCGTCCAAGATGCCTTGGTCCCCTACGCCAGCGCCAATCCCAAGCCACTGCATCGTGCTGACAAAGGTTTTACGCTGGACACTCATCAAGACTCACTCATCCCTGGCTGGGAAAAAGAAGGGTGGAAAGGACACGCATGGTGGCCGGCTAACTATAATTTGGTCAAGCGGCCGGTCTGGGTGATCGAGGCCACGGCGAAAGATCCAGAGTATACCTATCGCCGTCAGGTGCTATGGATCGACCGCGAACTGTACGTGGCCTACTACAAGGAAGCGTACAATCGTGCCGGGCAATTATGGCGTATGTTGTTGAACTCCGTCTCAATCGCACGTACGGAGGAAGGCGACTTTTCCCTCGCCCAACCAGATTTCATGCTCTCGGTCGACGAACTCCAGGGACATGCGACCGTCGAAGTGCCGCTGCAACGTGACAAACCGCCCTCATTTGGTGTCGGTTTGGCGGAGACGGCATTCACACCACAAGGGCTGACAAAACGCGGAAAATGATACCGGCTCCTGAAAGTTCGGAGCGAACCTCTCATCGTGTCACCCTCAACGGCCATCTGTCCACACCTGACCATTGGCACCCGCCGCCGCCTTCTCGGCTGAGGTTCCTTCAATTCCCTCTTGGCGTTTGAACGAACGCTTGTCTAAGCCATGCTGGCGCATTTTGCGGTACAGGGTCTTCACATCGACACCAGAGCTGCGGGCGACAAGGTTGATCTTGCCCTCGCAGCGCTCCAACTGCTGAATCAAATACTGCTTCTCTTGCTCGTTGAGCCAGTCTTTCAGCGAACGAGTCGCATCCGCTGGTTTCTCTTCCGGTCGCGCGATGGGACTGACCGCCGGTAAGTCAACACGCTCAATGATGCGTCCACTGGTGAGGACCAAGGCTCGCTCCAACACGTTCTGTAGTTCGCGGACATTCCCCGGCCAGTTGTACTGCGTCAGTTGCCCCATGGCCTGCGGCGATAGCCCTGAGATGCGCTTCTTTTGTGTCAGCGGATGATGACGTAGGAAGTCTTGCACCAAGAGAGGGATGTCCTGCCGGCGATGGAAGAGGGGAATCAGACGAATGGGAATGACGTTGATCCGGTAGTAAAAATCGCTGCGCATGTTGCCACGCGCCACTAATTCTTCGAGTGGTACGTTGCTGGCGGCAATCACGCGCATGTCGATGCGTACCCGGCGGTTGCTCCCCAGGCGTTGGACTTTCTGGTCCTGCAAGACGAGCAAGAGTTTGGCTTGCATCGCCAGCGACATGCTTTCGATTTCGTCGAGGAAAAGCGTGCCGCCGTGGGCCATTTCAATTTTACCAGGACGAGCTTGCTCTGCACCGGTGAACGCCCCGCGTTCGTAACCGAACAGCTCGCTTTCCAGCAGCGTTTCTGGCGCCCCGGCGCAGTTGATGGTGACGATGGGTCCTTTGCGCCGCCCGCTTTGCAAGTGAATAGCGCTGGCCACCAGTTCTTTCCCGGTGCCGGTCTCTCCTTCGATCAACACGGTAACATCGGTGGCCGACACCATGCGAATGGTCTCAAACACTTTATGCATTTCCGGTGTCTTACTGAGCATGCCGCCGAATTCGTAGCGGTCCTTCAACATGCGACGCAGATGGCGAATCTCGGTAAAGACCCAGGCTTTTTCCAGCACGGCGTGGGTGGATTCCTGAATAGCGGCAGCGGCGAACGGTTTGACGATATAGTCGCTCGCGCCAAGCTTCAGCACTTCGACGGCATTGCTGATGTCGGCATGGCCAGTGATGACGATCACTGGGACATCCGGACATTCGCTCTGAATCCACCCAGTCAGCTCGATACCACTCATGCCCGGCAAACGAATGTCCGACACGACGAGATCAATGTCACCAGCTTCCAGCCGCTTGACGGCGTGTTCGCCCGAGGAGGCGATCTCGACACTGTAGCCGCTCAGCGCATAGAGGCGTTCGAGCTGCTGGCAAATCAATGGGTCGTCATCGACCACCAAAATACATGGAGTCGGGGGTTCCCTGGTCGCCTCCTCCTCCTTCGCCGTACGCGCACGCACCCGAGCCGTCAAGGAACGGGTTGTTCCCTCAAGCGGTTCCGCACGTTCGTCATCCCACTCGACCATAGCCCTCCCTCGTCACACTCCTGTCTGAGATTCTTTCGTCCATTTGTTTCTGCACTATCGCTGCGGCACGGTCTTGAGCACGTTCTGCAAAATATGATCTGCGCTGACATTTTCAGCCTCTGCTTGAAAATTCAAGAGACAGCGGTGACGCAGCGCTGGGAGCACCACATCAGTCACGTCCTCAAAGCTGACATTGCCGCGCTTGTCTAACAGGGCATTCACTTTTGCGCCGAGGGTCAGGGCTTGTGCGCCGCGTGGACCAGGACCATAGCGGAGATATTGCGTCACTTCTGCTTTCGCGTGTTCGTCGCCAGGGGTGGCTGCGGCAATGATCTGGGCAATGTAGCTAGCAAGCGGCGGCGCGAGCACGACTTGGCGGACCAGGGCTTTCATTTCTTCGACCGTTGCACGGGCGCGTTCTGGCGGCAGGATAGGTTTGACCTCGTAGCGCGACTCGGTCGTCGTGCGGGCGAGAATTTGCATCAGTTCAAGCGCCGTGGGCGGACGCACCAGGAGCTTGAAGAGAAAGCGGTCCAATTGGGCTTCAGGCAATGGGTAGGTGCCCTCAATCTCAATCGGGTTTTGCGTGGCAAGCACGAAGAAAGGCGATTCCAGCAGATGGGTTTCGCCAAACACGGACACTTGCTGTTCTTCCATTGCTTCGAGGAGGGCGGATTGCGTCTTCGGAGTCGCACGGTTGATCTCGTCCGCCAGCACGATATTGGCGAACACCGGCCCCGGCTTGAAGGCAAAATGGCGCTCGCCAACACCTTCGGAGAGGATTTGCGTGCCAACAATGTCCGAGGGCATCAGGTCTGGCGTGAATTGGATACGCTTGAAGTTCAATCCTAGTGCGCCACTAAAGGTCTTCACCAGCAACGTCTTCCCTAAGCCTGGGGCACCTTCGAGGAGGACATGCCCACCAGCAAAAAAACTGGAGAGCACTTTGCGGACGATATCGCGCTGCCCAACGATGACCTGGGCAACTTCGTCCTCAATAGAATGAAAGACGTGATTGAAGCCTTGGATACGTTCTTCTACTAACGCCATAATCTCACTTTCGACTGGCTGCGTGGCTCGCTCATTCCACAAGGATCGAGCGGTATTCTAGGGGAATCGGTTGCTTCGTCTGGGCCTGCTCAGGAGCACTCTCCTTCAACGGGGCATTACTGTACGGCGTCTTTGGCGTGGCACGCCCAGTATGCTCGGTGCGTCCGTCTTCTCCGTCGGATGCCGCTTGGCCAAACGGCACACGCACTTTCACGAAACGGGCATCTTCGGTCAGAAACCCGCTTCCAGGTTGTTCTCCAAGTTTGCGTGTACTTTCGCCTTTTCCGACTCCTACGCCGCCTTCTTGCTCTTGCGTCTTCTGACCGTCGTCGCGCTGCCCAGACTGATTTTGCTGATTGGGCTGGTTCGGATCGTTGCCGGGCTGGTTTTGCGCTTGTTGGTTGTCGCCCGGGCGGTTCGGGTCTACTCCAGGCAGATTTTCATCTGGCTTTTGCCCCTGGGCAGAAGTTTGCTCCGAGCCTGACGTTTCTTGTGGCGACTGCTCCTGACCCTTGGCTTGCGGCTGCGGAAACTTCAAGGCGAGGTTACCGCCGTTCTGTTGTGGCTTGGGTTGGTTGTTCTTCTCGCCGTTTTTTTGCGGCTCTTGCTGCTGGTTGGTGCCTTCGGACGGAGATGAGGAAGGCTGCGATTGTTCTGGATTCTGCTGCATGCCAGCTGCAGAGGATGATTGTTGGCCTTGCGCGTCCTTGTCCTCGTTGTCCTGACCTTTGTCATCCTTGCTGTTGCTGGCCAGGAGTTGCAAATCGAACGGCAGCAATTGTGGCAGCGGGATATCCAAATTCCAGCGTTTTTGCAACTCTGCAATCTGCTGCTGCTGCTCTTGCGAGGAGAGCGACGGGCCGCGCAACTGTTGGGCCAGGGTTTGCAACTGTGTACCAGCGATCTGTTCTTGCGCTGTTGCCGTCGGGGTCATGAGCTGGCGAGCTGTTGCTTCGAGCCTGTTGAGGGCCGCGTCGCGTTGCTGCTCTTCGCTGAGAGTTGCCGATTCGGGCTGGAAAAAGGAAGGCGCGATGACAGGGGAGTGAGGAGACTGCACAAGGAAGAGAAGCAAGAGACTAACTGCGGCTGCTCCGACGAGCCAACACGTGCGCCGCTCAAGTGCCAATGGTACCTCGCGCTCAAGCTGAAAAGAGGCGGTCAATTGCTCGGCTTGGTGCAGTACGACGCTTTGCAAAGAATCGGCGGCTAAGGTGGACGGCGCAGTCGCCAAGGTCAGAAACCGCGCTTTCCCTTGACTGGCACTATCTACTACATGTGCGGCACTGGTGACATCCACTTCTTGGCCGATGCGCCAGATGGTGAGACTCCAGAAGCCGACTGACACGACAAGCGGAAAGAGCGACCACCACAACGGCAAGGCGCAGGCGTGCAAGATCAGCCAACTGAGGACCCAACCGAGGACGGCGAGCGCCAAAAATAACGCGGTAGCATTGAGCTGTTTGACCAGCTGCAAACGCTGCTGTGTGTGTTGCAGCAGAGTGAAGGGAGCAGTCATGCCTACGACTGCCTCTTCTGAAACCGACGCACGGCACGATTGTGCGCCGCTAAATCGACCGAGAATTCGTGGGTACCGTCGCCCTTGGCAACGAAATAGAGGTACGCACTGGAGGCAGGGTTGAGCGCGGCGACGATGGATTCCCGGCTGGGGCTGGCGATTGGTCCCGGGGGAAGTCCGCGTAAGAGATACGTGTTGTAGGGAGAAGGAGTGGTCAAATGCTGCCTCGTCAGGTTGCCATCAAACTCGGGAACTCCATAAATGACAGTCGAGTCACACTGTAAAGGCATCTGCTGGCGAAGTCGATTATGGAACACTGCTGAGACCAACGTCCGCTCGGCTGCGACGGCAGTCTCTTTCTCAATGAGTGAAGCGAGGGTGATGATCTGGTGGACAGAAAACCCGGAAGCTGCCATCTGGCGATACAACGCTGGGCTGAGCGCAGCATAAAACCGTGCGATCATCTGCCCAAGAATGACTTCTGGTGTGGCCCGCCGAGAAAACTGATACGTCGCTGGATAGAGGTAGCCTTCAAGACCCAGTGGCGGCAGCCCCCACGCGGCGAGAAACTGCGGGTCGCGGCTGAGACACCAGAATTGGTCGGCAGCGCCAAGCCCTTTTTCGACTAAGACATGGACGATCTGCTGAAACGTCATGCCTTCGACCACTGTGACGGCATAGCGGAGCGTCGCCCCTTTGCTCAGAAGGCGGAGAATGTCCACGGGAGAAAGCGCGGCAGTGAAGAGATACTCGCCTTCCTGAATCTTGCGGTCCTGCTTCGTCAGCCGTGCCCAGACGAGGAACAGGCGCGGGTTGGTCAGTAGATGCGCCGAGACCAATATCTCGGCAGTAGTTCGCAGAGTTGACCGTTCGGGAATGTAGATGCGCACGGGCTGGGAAAGCGGAGGCCCAGGGGTGTGCAAAAGACGATGCAAAAGCCAGCCACCGAGGCTTGCAACGCCGACGCCGAGCAGCAACCCAACGACTAGCCTCTTCATCATGGGCGCTGAGCCTACCATCGTCCCAAAGGCAAGACAACTTTAGGGCCAAGACCTTGCCCCGTTCTGCAAAGGAAAGCCTATAAGAATTGTCGTGCAGGCAGAACCGATCTCACCCTTGACATTCTTTTCCCTAGCTGGCAGGGTGTGTGGCTGCCGCGCGTAGGAAGGTACGGGAGGGAAGAAGAATGCGGAATATACGAGGGACTCTACTGACCCTTCTCGCCCAGCAGTCTGGTCAGATCAATCTACTTATTGTCGCGCCTATCCTGACACTATCGTTCTTGAGCCTTGTGGTTCGTACCGCGAGTTCCGCAGTTGACTCGTCTGTAGAAAAACGAAAAGTCACTGAGCAACTGAAACGTCGCCTGCACGAAGTGCAGAATGAAAAGCCAGGGCAAGGAGAAAACGCCAAAATTGTAGCGCGACCGCAAACCACCGTCGTCATTCCGGCGTCGATTGCCGCTCAAAAAGCCCCGACTCCACCGACTCAGAACATCGCTAAATTCCAACTCGCTGCTCCTCAGCCAGTCCCTTTGCTGACGCCAGTTCCACTGGCTCGCAAACAATTGCTGCCGCTGACTGCGACGGTGAAGGTGGGGAAGAAAGCCACGCTCGCTACCCTGCTCAACAATCAAGGGCTCGACAAGGATGACAGCAGAGTATGGCTTACCGCTGCAAAAAAACAGAAAGTCTTACAGAAGCTGACCTCTGGCCGGTCGGTTGAACTTTCCTTCGTGCGCACCAAGAACGAGGAAGACCGAGAATTGCGCTCGCTTGTGTATCGCCTGGACGAACGATCCTCCATCTTTCTTGAAAAGAAGAGCGACGGAAAAATTGCGGTTAGAAAAGAGACCCTCCCCTTGGTGCTGGTGTGGAAGGGAATTGGCGGACAGGTTGCCGGGTCGCTTGCGAAGTCAGCGCAGAAAGCTGGACTGCCAAAGGGACTCACCGACGATTTGGCCGATCTCGATTGGGATATCAACATTGCCTCGGGCCTGCAGCGTGGCGCGACGTTCAAGGTTATTTTCGAAGAGTTCCAAGTTGGCGAGAAGCCAATCAAAACCGGGCGCTTGCTGGCGGCAGAGATCGTCAATAAAGGGCGTACGTATTCTGCCTTCTCTTTTCCTGAGCCGCGTAACATCATGGTCTCATCTGGCAAAGGAAAATCCAACGGAACGTTCCTGCGCTATCCGTTGCAATTTACCAATATTACGTCGGTATTTACCGACGCACGCATGCATCCCATCTTGGATCGTGTACGGCCACACACTGGTGTCGATTTCTCTGCACCACGAGGCACTCCAGTACGCTCTATCTCCAGCGGAGAAGTCATATTTGCCGGGAGACAGTCCGGGTATGGGCTGATGGTTCGCGTCGATCATCCCGGCCCGTACGACTCGGCCTACGCGCACTTGGATCGTATTGCAGAAAATGTCCTTGAAGGTGAGTCGGTTGATAAAGGTCAGGTGATCGGATTCGTAGGCTCGACGGGCTTGGCCACCGGGCCGCATCTCCATTTCGAGATTTTCAGAAACGGCGAGTTCGTTGATCCGCTCACAGCGAAGCTCGATATCAAAGACGACTTGCAGAAGAAAGCAAATCCGGCGTTTGTCGCGAAGAAGAACCGAGCCTTGGAGCAACTGAGCGCAATGCAGGCTGGCGATCAGCCGCTGGTCCTCTCTAGAGTGTTCTCTCGTGATGGCAAGCCAGTGACGCAAAAGTCGACGGGTGATGAGAGCCGTGTTGCGAAGGCGACCCCTTCTGGTGGACTTTCGCTCATTCCAGGGCTGAACACGACCCCGGCTCCTTCGCTACGGAAGAAATCTGCGGCCTCAAAGATCTCATCTCGGGAGCGCCGTGCAAACCGCAACAACGGGTCTGTCGCCAAGGCTTCGGAAAAAAAGCCTTCCGGAAAAGTGATGAAGACCGAAGGTAAGCGGCAGCAAAGCTCGAAGCGCTCCGAGAAAACGCGCAACGCGCGTCTCGCAGGGCGGTAATCCTTGTAGCAGTGCCGCGAGCCGGTGGCTCGTTTTTGGCAGCAGCGCAGTTTGGCTTTTTGTAGGGGCGAGATGACCTTGCCCCTACCGTTTTTTTAGGAGTTGACAGAGCTAAAAGGCTCACGTAGGAACAGGAAGATGTCGTACGCAGTTATTCGCACAGGTGGAAAACAATATCGCGTCTCTCCAGGCGAGCTACTCCGAGTCGAGTCGCTGCCGGGAGAAGTTGGTGGTGAAATTGCCTTCTCTGAAGTCCTGCTCACGTCTATTGACGGGGCGGTGCAGGTCGGCACCCCGTTAGTCACGGGCGTTTCGGTGGTGGCCAAGATCATCCAGCATGGCAAAGAAAAGAAGATCTTGGTCTTCAAAAAGAAGCGACGGAAAAACTACCGCCGTCGTCGTGGACACCGGCAGCACTTCACCGCCGTGCAAATCAAGAACATCAACGTAGGAGGATAAACCATGGCCCATAAAAAAGGACAAGGATCAAGTCGCAACGGTCGCGATAGTCCGGGCCAGCGGCGTGGTGTGAAGATCTATGCCGGAGAAACGGTCAAGGCTGGCAACATTCTGGTTCGCCAACTTGGCACCCGTATCCATCCTGGACTCAATGTCGGCATGGGAAGAGATTACACCCTCTTTTCCAAGATTAACGGTACTGTTCGCTACGAGCGCGTTGGCAAAGACCGCAAACGCGTGAGTGTGTACCTGGATGCCGTTCCGCAAGCACAGCCAGCAACCGCGTAAACAACGCCCTTCTCTAGCCCTCGCTCCACTGCGAGCGAGGAACGACGCGTCTTCTCAGCCCCGCAAGGGGCTTTTTTTTCCTCTATGCACTTCATCGATGAAATCCGCTTATCTGCCAAAGCCGGCGACGGTGGCCGTGGCTGTGTGGCTTTTCTGCGAGAGAAATACCGCCCGCGTGGTGGTCCAGCCGGCGGCGACGGTGGCGAAGGCGGGAGTGTGATCTTTCGGGTTGATCGGCAGCTCAATACATTGATCGACCTCGCGCACCAAAAGCACTTGCGTGCCGAGCGCGGTGAACACGGGCGCGGCAAAGAGCAGCACGGCAAAAATGGGCAGGACCTCATCGTGCCCGTTCCCCCCGGCACTCTGGTATTCGACGAGGAGACCAACAGCCTCTTAGCCGACCTGCGCGGACCGCACGAAGAATTTCCTGTGGCCAAAGGCGGACGAGGCGGAAAAGGCAACGCGCATTTCGCTTCATCGACCAACCGCGCCCCGCGCTTTGCCCAACCCGGTACCCCTGGAGAAGAACGCTCGGTACGTCTGGAACTGCGACTGCTTGCTGATGTGGGCCTCGTCGGGTTTCCTAACGCTGGCAAATCGACATTGATTTCCGCTGTTTCCGCCGCACGCCCACGAGTCGCTGATTTTCCCTTTACCACCCTGACTCCGCATCTCGGCGTTGTTCGCTACACGGAAGAGAAATCGTTCGTGATGGCAGATGTGCCCGGCCTCATCGAAGGTGCCCACGAAGGACACGGGCTGGGCGACCGCTTCCTGCGCCACCTGTCACGGACTTCCGTGCTGATTCACCTGCTCGATATTTCTGATGGCAATCGCGACCCGTGGCACGACTATCAGATCATCAACAATGAACTCCGCCTCTTCGATCCGGCGTTCTTGGCCCGCCCTCAGCTCATCGTTGTGACGAAGCTCGATTTACCCGACACGCGCGAGCGCTTGCCGGAAGTACAGTCTTTTTTCTCCCAGCAGGGCAAAGACGTGCTGGCCATCTCGGCAGTCACCCGAGAAGGCGTGAACGCCTTAGTCGTTCAGATCGTACGGACGCTCGAACGGTACAAAGCGGAAATGTCGCTGCTTGAAGAAACACGGCTGAGCGAAACGTTTACATTCTCCTCACCAGCATAGGCAGCAGCACCGTGGAGCAGCGGTCTCATAAGGCGCAGATTCTCCCCCGTACGCGTCGAGTGGTTGTCAAAGTTGGCAGCAGTACGCTGTCCAGTCCCACCGGGATTCGTCGCGAAAGTATCGCCACGCTCGCGCAGCAGCTTGCCGCCTTGCATGCTGCTGGCAAAGAACTCGTGCTCGTCACCTCCGGCGCGGTCGCCGCTGGGAGGAGTCGCTTAGGGCTGAGCGGGAAATACAAAACCATTCCCGCAAAACAAGCTGCCGCTGCTGTGGGGCAGATCGAACTCATGGCGCTCTACAAAGAGCATTTTGCCGCTTACAACGTCAACGTCGCGCAGATCTTACTGACGCATGACGATCTCGGCCACCGCAAACGCTACCTGAACGCCAAGCACACCATGCGGACGCTGCTGGAAGCCCATGTCCTGCCCATCGTCAACGAAAACGACACTGTTGCGGTAGAAGAAATCCAGCTCGGCGATAACGACAACCTCTCTGCCCAAGTTGCGGTGCTGATCGAGGCAGACCTTTTGGTCATTTTGAGCGATGTTGCCGGCCTCTACAGCAAAGATCCGCGTTTGCATGCGGATGCGGCCTTGGTGCCGCTGGTGGAACAAGTCGATGCTGCGCTGCTGGCGAGCGGAGGAGAAGCCGGACCCCTCGGTCGTGGCGGTATGGCCTCGAAACTCGAAGCTGCCCGCAAAGCGGCAGTGTCGGGCATTCCGACGCTGATTGTCGATGGACGTGCAGACGATGCGCTCACGCAGGTCTTTCAAGTTGACCGTGAAACCGGCACCCTGTTTCTGCCAGTGGCTGATCGGCTGGCCAGCCGCAAGCATTGGATTGCGTACACCTTGAAGCCAGAAGGAACGCTAGTAGTGGATGCTGGCGCGAGTCTGGCCATTCGCGAGCACGGGCGTAGTCTGCTTCCGCCTGGGATTCGTGAAGTGCAGGGAACGTTCGACGAGGGCGCATGCGTGATGTGTCTCGACGACACCGGGAAAGCCTTCGCCAAAGGGCTGGTGAATTACAGCGCCGATGCGCTCCAGCAGATTAAAGGCGCACGCACCAGTCACATCGAACAGATTCTCGGGTATAAAGTCGGCGACGAGGCGATTCATCGCGATGATCTCGCGTTGCTCTAGCATCCGCAAGCGGGCGGCACTCGCCTGCTGCGGGTTGTCAGGCCACGATAGTTTGAACCTCCGGTCGGGAAAGGCATTGTGAATCGTTTCTTGGTCTTCAAGCGTGATGACTCTTAGGACTCATCCCCAGCTTTTCAGCTTTATCAGAACCCCAACGTGGCCGCGATGCGGTGGCGCGGTTGGTTGGGCAGGGTCGGGCACTGGGTGACGCCTGGGCACCTGCCCTTGCAAGGGCTCAGAAGTCTGACACTCCAGCGCCTACACTTGCTGCTACGGACCACCGCCTGAGGCGCTGATGGCCCAGTGACTACGCCTGCCTGTCACTTTAGCCGTTTCCGGAAAAAGATCTGCTGGTACCCGACTGGATAGTCCTCGATCTGCCCAACGGGCTCGAAGCCGAGACCGCGATAGAAGTCCGGCACCTGAAAGCTATGCGTCGACAGCACCATTTGGGCTGCCCCACGCGTGCGGGCTTCCTCTTCGGCGGCGGCCATAAGGCGTGTGCCCAGGCCCTGTCCCCGCCACTGGTTATGCACCCAGAGGGTCTTCACTTCACAACAGGCCCCCCAGGTCCAGCCATAAAGGCCCGCCACAATGGTGTTGGCACAGTCCCGCAGGATGATCGCGAGCAGGCGGCCATCGGCAATGCCCGTCCGCGACACATTGTATTCATAGAGACGGTCATCGAGAAACTGGATGTCCTGATGGTCTGGCGTCTCGCAGATGGAGAACCGCTCAAGATGCAGCAGATCATCTGGGGAGGTCACTTGTTTTCTCCTCTTGTTGTTTTGTCACTGCCCAACCATTGATTATCATGCCTTTTCGCCTTGATAAGTTGATATTGGCTGGGTTCTAGGGCAGCTCGGCACAGCCAACTTTCTCTATTCTCATCACGATTTCAGAGGGAGTACGCCTGACATAACAAGAAGTCAACAAGCAAAACGCCGCGATAAAGTTGGCAACGTGCTCTGTCTCCAGAACGGTCTATGTCTACGCTTCAAGCATGTCTGCAAACTCAGGGGAGCGTGTTGTTGCGAGCCTTCCGAAGTTGAAGGCACTGGCGAACCTGACTAGCTCGACTCTCTGTGCGCGTCTTCCTTGCTTGCGCCGTAGGGAGTGGGCCTATAAGATCGACCCCTTTCTACTTATAAGCTGGAGTTGTCTATGAAAAAAATGACTGGTGCGCAGATTGTCGTCGAAAGTCTGTTAGCCGAAGGTGTTGACACCGTCTTTGGCTATCCAGGCGGCGCTATTTTGCCCACCTACGATGCGTTGATTCAAAACCCGGCCCTGCGCCATATTCTGGTGCGTCATGAACAAGGCGCGGCCCATATGGCCGAGGGCTATGCCCGGGTCTCGGGCAAGCCTGGAGTCGTGATTGTGACCTCTGGTCCTGGTGCCACGAATACTGTCACTGGTATTGCCGATGCCTATATGGATTCTACCCCTCTGGTCGTGTTGGCCGGACAGGTACCTACCAGCATGATCGGCAACGATGCTTTTCAGGAGGCTGACCTGACTGGTATTACCCGCCCGTGTACGAAACACAATTATCTGGTCCGCGATGTCAACGATCTCGCGCGTACGATCAAAGAAGCCTTCTATATCGCGGGCAGCGGGCGCCCAGGGCCGGTGCTGGTCGATCTACCAAAGGATGTCCAGAACGCCATGGGTACGTTCAAATATCCCGGCGCTGTCGAGCTGCGCGGATATAAACCGACGATAAAAGGGAATGACCGGCAGATCGAGAAGGCGATTGAGGCGATTGAGGCCTCGGAGCGACCGCTGTTTTATGTCGGCGGTGGGGTGCAATGGTCGGACGCTTCCGCGCCGCTGACCGAACTTGTCCGTGGCTTGAAGATTCCCATTACTACTACGTTGATGGCCCTCGGGGTGTTTCCGAGCAACGATCCGTTGTGCCTGGGCATGCTCGGCATGCATGGCGGCTATTGGACCAACATGGCCGTGCAGAACTGCGACACATTGATCGCGGTTGGTGCGCGTTTCGATGACCGTGTGACTGGGCGGGTGAGTGATTTTGCTCCAAAGGCGAAGACCATCATTCATATTGATATCGACCCGTCATCCATCAGCAAGAACATTAAGGTGCACATTCCCATCGTCGGCGATATTCGAGAAGTCGTCCTCGAAATGTTGCAACGGGTGAAAAGCCAAGAAGGCTTGGCTCCGCGTCAGAAGCTGTGGACGGAGTGGCATCGAGACATTATGCAGTGGAAAGCCGAGAAGCCTTTGCCCTACGAGATTGGCGACCCGGAAGGGCCGTCCAAACCTCGGGCTATTATCGAAGAACTCTACAACCTGACGAAGGGTGAGGCGGTCGTCGTCACCGACGTGGGGCAACATCAGATGTGGACTGCGCAGATGATGCCGTTTCATCATCACCGTTCCTGGCTAACTTCCGGTGGCTTGGGCACGATGGGCTATGGTTTGCCTGCTGGCATCGGTGCCTATTTCGCTGCTCCAAACCGTCCCATCGTAGTGATTAACGGCGATGGCGGCATCCAAATGAACATTCAGGAACTCGCGACTGCCGTGCAGTATAAGGTTCCTGTTAAAGTCATCATCATGAATAACTACTACCTCGGCATGGTGCGGCAGTGGCAGGAAAAGTTCTACGACGGACGCTACTCGCATTCGTACATGGACGCTATGCCTAATTTCGTGAAGTTAGCAGAAGCCTACGGCGCTGCTGGCTTCCGTGTCGAGAAAGGCAAAGACCTCGCCCCAACCCTGCAAGCTGCACTTGCCACTCCCGGTCCTGTGTTGGTTGATGTCGTGATCCCCCAGAGCGAAGGCGTCTTCCCCATGGTGCCGGCCGGGAGCGCCATGCACGAAATGTTGTTCGCTTGAGCGTGGAACAAGAAAAGGAGCTGACCAACGAAGGAGGAGAGCGGAAGGGGGACCTGTTCTACCACGGCGTCGTCAGCAAGATCTTTTGGAGTAGCGAAAGCGGAGTGATCCGCAGTGACTCGGGGAAAGACTTCTCGTTTGTCTTTCCCTTCGTGAAACTCATTGGCGTCTCGCATCAGGACATTCGCTTTCTGCGCGAAGGGATGCGAGTCGGGTTTGACATCGGCCACGCCCCGAAAGGCCTGCGGGTGTCGGTCATTAAAGTCTACGATCTCTATTCGTAGTCGCCAGGGGCAGATCTCCAATCTGCCCCTGGGTATTTTTACTTGCTGCGTCTCCGACAACCTGCTATGGATCGTTGACCTTCAAGGTCTCTATCACCGTAGAAAGCTCGTATTGTGGCGCACGCATCTCTGATTACCGATGAAATCCGCTCATGGATTGGGCATGAAACTCCGCCGTGGACGATTGAAGCTACGCGCTTGGATATCCGGCGCTTCGCGGTAGCGACCGACGATCTCAATCCGCTCTATCTTGACGAGACTTATGCGCAGCACAGCGTGCATGGCAGCCTCATTGCCCCACCGCTTTTCTACATGGCTCCGCTCACCGACCCGGTGCCCGAGACCGAACTTCGGCCCGACGGTCTGCCCTACGAAGGCAAGTTTCCTATTCCACCCACGCCGCTGCCGCGCTTGATGGATGGCGGTACCGAGATCGAATTCTTCGTGCCGATCCGCGTTGGTGACACACTGATTGGACGTTGCAAGATTACCGACATCTATCAAAAAGACGGACGCACCGGGCCGTTGATCTTTGTCGTGCGTGAGACGCGGTTCACTAATCAGCATGGCGAACTCGTGCTGGTCGAAAAAGGCGCGTCGATTCTCCGCTAGAGGCACGCTATGGCGGATGGGCAACTCTATTTTGAAGAAGTCGCAGTGGGCGCGTCGCTACCGACGTTGCAGAAGACGCCGTCCAACACGCTGTTGTTTCTCTATAGTGCCATCACTTGGAATCCCCAGCGTATTCACTTCGATAAGGACTTCACCCTGAGCGAAGGCTACAAAGAGATCGTCGTGCATGGGCCACTACGTGGCGCGTTCCTGTCGCAACTGCTGACGCGCTGGATCGGCGACGCTGGCGTACTAAAAAAGCTCTCGTATGCCAACCGCGACATTGCCTATGTGAACGAACTGCTGGCCTGTAAGGGCACCGTCACGCGCACCTGGATTGCCGACGACAAAGGCTGGGTGGAGTGTGACATCTGGGCGGAAAATGCCCAGGGTGACAAACTCACGCTTGGGAGTGCGACTGTGATATTGCCGCGCAAAGAAGTGTAAAGACTGAACAACGACTCTACTTGACTGAAAGCTAATCGCTCAGAGCAGATAGCTATCCTAAGGAAAATGACATGCCTCGACGCCGTATTAAAGTGATCCACACCTCTGACGTTCACCTCGAAAGCGACACCTTCGGGAAGAACGAAGAAGGCCAGAAGTACCGCCGCCGCATTCAGGGAGCCTTCCAGAAGGTGGTCGATCAGGTCATCGAAGAGGATGCCGATCTCTTCTTGATTGCTGGCGATCTGTTTGACTCGAACCGGGTCCACGAGTCAGGGATCGAGTTCGTACACAAAGAGCTGGCGCGGGTACGGTGTCCCGTGGTACTGATTCCCGGCAACCACGACTGTTTCGATGCGCGTTCCATCTATAAAAAATTCGACTTCTCCGTGGCTGGCAAGCATGTTTACACCGTGACTGCGGAAGAGGGCGAGGTCGTCGAGCTGCCGCACATCGATGCTACCGTGTGGGGCAAAGGCATGGTCGAGCATGACTACAAGTATCGCCCGATTGCCGGTGTCGCTCCTCGTCATCGCGATGACTGGCACATCGGTATCGCGCATGGCTACTTCGTCGAAGACGACGGTCTCCAACGCTCGTCACTGATTTTGCCGCACGAGGTTGAACAGTCTGGTCTCGATTATCTCGCGCTGGGGCACGTGCATGTCTACACGGACTTGAGCCAAGGCACGACGAAAGCCTGTTACCCTGGTACCCCAGCTCCGCTGCATTTCGGTGCGCATGAGACTGGCAGCTATGTGCTGGCCGTGCTCGATCCAGACCAGGGTGTAAGCTTCAGCCAACGGAAGTTTTTTCTCGATTAGCCAGACTTTTATGTTCCGTAAGGAGGAGGATGTATGAAGAAACTTTTTACCCTTGCTGTGCTCGTCGGGGCGGGACTGATGGCCGCGTCGGTGTGGGCGGGCGGCTACGGTTTTCACGACAAGGATGTGGCGTGTTTTCAAGGCCCAGTACAAGCGGCGGCGGCGGCAACGACGCACTTCCCTGGCTTTTCTGGCCTGACTATATGCGAAGATCTCTGCGATAAATGGGAGTCGGTCTGTAAAGGATGGGCGAAAGCCGCTGGCACGTGTCTCAAGAGCGAGGCGAGCAAAACTGCCTCGCTAGAGAAAAGTGCATGTGTCCTCGCGGCGAACCCCACCCTTTGCAAACAGGGCGTGGGCTCCGATCTCGAAACGTATCTGGACAATTTGATCGTCGATTCGAATACAGCGAAGACGAACTGCGAAAACAGCGTCCCCAATTGCGTGTCGTATTGTACTAACTAATCAGCGCGGCGAGATCCGAGGGTGCCTGTCCTCGGACGTTCAGAAGGTCGATGCCAACCCCGGCAGCGACTCCAGTGTTTTCAAGTCATAGACTGTTACTGCCCCGCCTCGGTTCTCTTCCAACGTGAGAATTGCTACTGTCCCTGGCTGTGCCGCGTAATTGTGCGGAAAGGTCGGGCTGCCGGGGTTAATCACCAGCACGCCGTTGTAGCGCTGGATGCTCTCGACGTGGGTGTGACCGCAGACGATCATGTCCGTCTTTCGTTGAAAATAAAACTCCATAGTGCGTTCAATCGGCCACTTGGGAAATTCTTCCGGGTCGAGCACGTCATGAACGAGTCCGAGAGTAAACCCCGCTGCTGTGGTAACAGCGGCTTCACGCAAACGTGGATCTTCTGGGACGACCGGACGTCCGCCTGAACCATCGTCGCCATTGCCGCGACAGGCCAACACTGGCGCAATTTCTTCGAGCCAATTCAAGACATCAAGTGAGTGCAGATCACCGGCATGGAGGATCAAATCCATGCCCGCGAAGACCGTGCGCACTTGCTGCGGTAATTCGGGCATAGCTTCGGGAATGTGAGTATCCGAGATGAGTCCGATCTTCATATGTT
>SXGS01324042.1_pt1 | contig 41570 bp, 31 predicted proteins | sample 3174681 | NCBI WGS metagenome assembly SXGS01 (sample SAMN11356861, study PRJNA531348) | freshwater metagenome | isolation source: freshwater sample F1-80 | place: China: Fuxian Lake, Yuxi | collected 2017-12-25 | reverse complement strand
CGGTGCGGTCGATCACCAACGAGCCGCCCGAGGGCAGGAACACTTTTCGCTCCAGGGCTTTGGAAATCTGCTCGTTGATCCGGTGTGCCGCGAAGATGTCTTCGTTGCTGGTCCATTTCTCCAGCCGGTCCACCAGGTCCGGTGCCACGTAGGTGACATACGCCTCGACGGTGTCCCAAGCTTCTTCCCCGGACACGATCAGCTTCGAGAAATCTTCGTTGAACACGTCACGGACCACCTTGATGGTCAGATCCGGTTCGCCGTACAGCATCTCCGGGGCCAAAGTCTTGGTCGACGTGGCCCGGGATTCAATGCCCTCCCACTGCACCCGCAACCGGTTGATGTCGTGCGTGAGTTCCTCTTCGCTTGCTCCTTCGGCCGCGGTCCGAACGATGACGCCCGCGTTTTCCGGAAGATTCTCCTTGAGGATCTTCTTGAGCCGGTTGCGTTCCACATCCGGAAGCTTGCGCGAAATACCGGTCATCGAACCGCCCGGCACATACACCAGGTAGCGGCCCGGCAAGGAAATCTGGCTGGTCAGGCGGGCGCCCTTATGGCCCACCGGATCCTTGGTCACCTGGACCAGGACGGTGTCTCCCGACTTCAGCGCGTTCTCGATCCGGCGCGGAGCACCGTCGAGCTTTGCAGCATCCCAGTTGACTTCACCGGCGTAAAGCACCGCGTTGCGGCCGCGTCCAATGTCAACGAATGCCGCTTCCATGCTGGGCAGCACATTCTGCACTTTGCCGACGTACACGTTCCCGATCAACGAGTCCTGTTGCGTCTTGGAGACGAAATGCTCGGCGAGAATGCCGTCTTCGAGCACGCCGATCTGAATCCGCTCGTCACGCTGCCGGACGACCATCACCCGGTCGACCGACTCGCGCCGGGCCAGGAACTCGGCTTCGGTGATCACTTGCCTGCGGCGTCCGGTGTCCCGGGACTCCCGGCGGCGCTGCTTCTTCGCCTCCAAGCGGGTCGAGCCGCGCAAGGAGGTGACCTTGTTCGAAACGTTTTCCGAAGGCTGCCGCGGGGCGCGGACCCTGGTCACGGTATTGGGCGGATCGTCGTCGTTGCCGCCGGTCAGCTCCAGATCGGCGTCGCCACGGCGCCGGCGGCGGCGCCGCCGCGAAACCACGCCGTCTTCGGAGGCCGGATCGCCGCCGTCGGCTGCGTCTTCCTGCGCCGGCGAACCCTCCTCGGTATCGCTGCCTTTCGCCCGGCGGGAACGTGAGCGGCGCCGGCGCTTGCCGGCGTCTTCGGCTTCCGGCTGGGCATCGTCGGCTTGGTCAGAATCGAGCTCGGCGGCCGGTTCCCGGACCACCGCGGCCAGAGACAAATCCGGGGCTTGGAAGAGCAACGACGCCGGCGAGGCCGGTGCCAGGAACGGCGACGCCAAGCCGGTCCCGGCTTCATCGGCAACGCTCGCAGCAGGAGCGGCCTCGGGCACTTCGGCGGTCTCGGCCGCTTCCGCCGTAGCCGCATCGTCCGATTCGGGCAGCGCTGCGCTCTTCCGGGTACTGGCCCGCTTCCGCGGAGCCCGCTTCGGCGCGAGCAGACTGCTGATCGGCGATTCCGCAGCCGCAGTCTCCGCGGCAGATTCGGCTGCCGGGGGCAGCTCTAGCGTGGGCTGCTCCGCAGCATCCTCGGCAATCGGTTTCTTGCTCCGGCTGGGGCGTTTGGCCTTTTTGGCCGGTTCAGCCGGCTCCGCGGACGCCTCCACCACGGGGAGTTCGACGGCGAGGGCTTCGGCACCGCTCGGCTCACTGGCTTTGGCCTTCTTGGCCGGCGCTTTCTTGGCCGTTGTCTTTTTGGCGGGGGCCGCATCGTCCGCCGTCTTTTTGGCCGGAGCCTTCTTGGCAGCGCGGCGCGGCTGCTTCCCGGTCGTTTCTTCCGAAGTCTCCGCGTTGGCCGAGCTGGTTTCGTCAATGTCCATTTATGGCTGTGCTCCATCCCGAGCGGAGCCGCCACATCCGACACCCGCACGGGCTCAAGTGCCGGCCCCCTCAGGCGCCGACCGAAGTCAATGAATTACGTCCCGGGTGGCACCATCTCTTGGGTGCGGCATCGTCGAGGACGCCGACGGCGGGTTCTCGACAAACGGCGACTGTGGATGTGGGCCGCAGAGCCTCCTCGGCTCCGACAGTCATGCATCAACACGTGCTGGCAGGAGAACAAACCATCGGACTGGGCGGTGCATGTGGATCATCGTCCAGCCGAACTCATTGTCTCACACCAGATCGGAGCCGGCCGGTATTGGACTGCGGAAACTGTGCAGACGGCTCAGCCGCTCAGGTTAGAATCAGGCTCATGGCCAAGTCAAAGATTCCCGCCGCACTCGATTCGACGGACCTCATCGACGCCGACGACGATGATCCCGGTCAACCGCAAAGCAGGAGTCCCCGTGGAACCGCCACCGCTCTGCCCTGGATCACCCAGACCCGGCCCTATGCGGTGCTGCTGCTGATCACCAGCCTGGTCGCCTTCATCGCATCCTTCGCTTTGGTCCTGGACAAGCTCCAGCTGCTGGAGAATCCGAATGCGAAGCTTGGCTGCGATGTCAATGCCTTCGTCTCCTGCGGGGCTGTGATGGGCACCTGGCAGGCCTCCTTGTTCGGCTTCCCGAATCCCTATATCGGCATCGTCGCCTTCGGCATCGTGTTCGCTTTGGGCATGTCGCTGCTGGCCGGCGCGAAGTTCGCCCGTTGGTATTGGGTCTGCTTCCAAATCGGGGTCACCTTGGGCATGGTTTTCATCGTGTGGCTCTGGTCCCAGGCGCTCTATTCGATCACCATCCTCTGCCCGTACTGCATGATCGTCTGGGCGATGATGATTCCGTTGTTCATCTGGACCACGATCCGGAATCTGGTGCATGGCGTGATCCCGGCCCCGGCTGGCCTGGTCCGCGTGCTCAGCACTTGGGGCTGGACCATCGTGGTCCTGCTCTACCTGGCGGCCATCGCCACGATTTTCTTCCAGTTCATCAACCTCTTCGTCCGCAGCACCGCCTAGGCTCCGGTCCGCCGGGGGCTCGCGAACCGGCCCGGGCGGGATCAGTAATCCATGTCCATCGCGGTGCGTACCTGGGCCAGTGTGCGGTCCGCTTGGTCGTTGGCCTGGGCATTGCCGCTGGCCAACACCCGCCGCACCGTTCCGGGATCTTCCGCGAGCAGCCGGCGGCGCGCCCGGAACGGGGCAAACCGTTCATTGACCGCCTCGGTGGCCAACTGCTTGAGCCGGCCCGCTCCAGCGTCCCCGATTTGCTCGGCCAGCACCTGGGGGCTGATCCCCAGGCATACCGCAGCGGTATCCAACAGTGCCGATACCCCAGGCCTGGCCTGCGGATCGTAGCTGATCCGCCGTCTGCTGTCGGTAGGCGTTTTCCGGATCAGCTCCGCTGTCTCGTCCGCGCTCAGCCGCAGCGGAATGCTGTTCCGGTAGCTTTTGGACATTTTCCGCCCGTCCAGGCCAGGCAGCTCCGGAGTTTCGGTCAACAGCGCCTGCGGCACCGGGAAGACCTCCCGGTAGCGTTCGTTGAACCGCCGGGCGATAGTCCTGGTCAGCTCCACATGCGGCAGATTGTCTTTGCCCACCGGCACCAGATTGCCCTTGCAGAACAGGATGTCCGCAGCCTGGTGCACCGGGTAGCTCAGCAGCAGTCCGCTCAGCGCCCGTCCGGACGCCGCCGCCTCGGCCTTCACCGTAGGGTTTCGATGCAGTTCCGCTTCGGTGATCAGGCTGAGGAACGGCAGCATCAGCTGGTTCAACGCCGGCACCGCGGAATGCGTGACAATGGTACTGCGTTCGGGATCCAATCCGGCCGCCAAGTAGTCCAGGGCCAGTCCGTAGACCTGGTTCTGGATATCGCCGGCGGAGTCCCGGTCGGTGATCACCTGGTAGTCGGCGATCACCACGACCACCTCAACCCCGAGATCCTGCAACCGGACCCGTTCGGCAAGGCTGCCGAAGTAGTGGCCGAGGTGCAGTGCCCCGGTAGGCCGATCACCGGTGAGCACCCGGTAGTTTTCGGAATGCTCGACGACGTCGCGGGACAGGTGCCGGCTCAACTGCCGGGTGTTTTCCAGCGAGGCGGCCGATACGGAAGCGGAAAGCAGCGGGTTCATGGTTTGGTCCTCTTGGTCTCGGGTGGTTTCACGAGACTGCATCGAGACCGGTCGCCGCTGATTCCGGGCAACAAAAAACGGGCTGCGATGCAGCCCGTCAGCAATGATGCGTGAACGATTGAGCGGGCCGCTAGCGCAGCCGCCACCACTGGTTCAAGTTCGAGTTCACAACGTCATGCTACCGCACTCCGGCGAAGATGCATCTTCAGCTTTGCGATGGCATTTTTGCTGCCAAAACACCATCCGAATGCTGAAGATGCATCTTCGAATTGTTTCAGAACCAGATGGCGATTTCGCGTTCTGCGGATTCCACCGAATCTGAACCGTGCACCAGGTTCTGCTGCACTTTCTGTCCCCAGTCACGGCCGAAATCGCCGCGGATCGTGCCCGGAGCGGCAACCGTCGGATCAGTGGCTCCGGCCAAGGAACGGAACCCCTCGATGACCCGCTCGCCTTCGAAAATTGCGGCGACGACCGGCCCGGAGAGCATGAATTCGAGCAACGGCTCGTAAAACGGCTTGCCCAGGTGCTCGGCGTAGTGCGCCTCGAGCTGGTCCCGGCCGGCTTGGACCAGCTTCAGGTCGGCCAGCACATAGCCTTTGGCTTCGATCCGGCTCAGGATGGCACCGGAAAGGTTTCGGGCCACCCCATCGGGCTTGACCAGGACAAGGGTACGTTCGGTGCTCATAGCTGTCTCCTGACGAGGGGATGTTTGTCTTCAGTGTATGCGTTAAACGGGATCGCCGGCAGCCGGCCCGGCCTGGTCCGGATGCGATTCCTCCCAGGCTGCCTGCTCGACATCGCGCTCCCGGTTCTCCCGGTCGATCCGGGAGCCGGCTCGCAGCGCGTACCACCAGGAAATCGCGAACAACGGTCCGATCACGAACATCATCGGTTCCACGAAACCGACCGCGATCAGCACCAATTGCAGGATCCAGCCCAGCCAGAACCCCCACTTCTTGGTCAAAAAGGCGCAAGCCGCGATCAGCACCACGCTCAACGTGATACCCGCAATCAATATCGCCGCCGGGGCGATCTCCCGGGAACGCAGGCCGAACACCGCGAGTGTGGCGAAAAAAGCCACGAATCCTTCCAGACCGAGCACCGTGGAAGCGAACATCACTTTGGTGGAACGCCGCGGTTTCGGCATCCCCGGGCGCCATTCGCGTTGCGCCTTGGTCATCCGGCGCTGTGCCATCATCGGCCGCCGCCGAGCAGCATCCGGGCCTCGGCGACCAGAGTGATCGACCCGGTCACCAAAACGCCGCCGGCCAGGTCGTTGTTGGCCTCGGCCCGCTCCACCGCCCATTCCAGCGCGTCGTCGAGCTTCTCCGCAATATGGATGTTCTCCGCCTCGAACCCTGCGTCCAACGCGAGTTCCGCCAGCTCGCCGGCCGGGATCGCGCGCGGCGAGGTGGACTGGGTCAGACAGATCTCTTCGGCGTTCTCCGCCAACGAAGAACGGAGCTGGTTCAGCATTTCCAAGGCGTCTTTCTCGCGCAGCACGCCGAGCACCAGAACCAGTTTGCTCAGACTGAAGGCTTCTTCGATCGCTTCGGCCGCGGCCTTGATCCCGGCCGGGTTGTGCGCTGCGTCGACGATCACCGTGGGCGCGGTGCGGACCACTTCCAACCGTCCCGGTGAGGTGACTTGCTCGAAAGCTTCCTGGAGCAATTCCAGGCCGAGTTCCTTTTCCCCGCCGCCCAAGAACGCTTCCAGCGCGGCAATCGCCACAGCGGCATTTTCCGCCTGGTGCGCGCCGTGCAAGGGCAGCATCAGGTCCGGATAGCGCCCGGCCAGGCCCTGCACCGAGATGATCTGGCCGCCGACCGCGACCTTCCGGTCTTCGACCCCGAATTCGACGCCTTCGAAGCGGAATTGGGCACCCACCTCGCGCGCCTGCTCCAAAAGCACCTGAGCGGCATCGGCCGGCTGCGCTGCGGAGACCAGAAACGCCCCTGGTTTGATGATCCCGGCCTTTTCCCCGGCGATTTCCTCGGTGGTCTCGCCGAGCAGATCGGTATGGTCCAGCGAGATCGGCGTCACCACAGCCACCGCGCCGTCCGCGACATTGGTCGCATCGGTAATGCCGCCCAAGCCCACCTCGACGACGGCCACGTCCACCGGCTCGTCCGCGAAGATCGCGAATCCGAGCACGGTGAGCGCCTCGAAGTACGTCAGCCGCGGCTCTCCGGCCGCGGCCAATTCACCGTCGACGATCAACAGGTACGGATGGATTTCGTCCCAGATGCGCACGAAAGTTTCATCCGACACCGGTTCGCCGTCGATGCTGATCCGCTCGGTCACCGAGTTCAAATGCGGGCTGGTCAACCGGCCGGTCCGCAGATTGTGCGCGCGCAAGCCGGCTTCGATCATCCGGGCCGTGGAGGTTTTTCCATTGGTGCCGGTCAGGTGCACTACCGGGTAGGCCTTCTGCGGTTCGCCCAACAGCTCCATGGCCCGCCACAACGGAGCCATCCGGGGCTCCATTTTGTTTTCCGGGGCCCGGCCCAAAAGGTCGGCATAGACGCTTTCCACCGAGAATTCGTCGCTCACGCTTGTGCTCCTTCGAAAGCCGTGCGGTTGACCGTGATCAAAGTTTCTTCGTCGCCGGGCACGAGTTCCAGCCGGACGGACAAAGTCTCGGCCCGGACCAGCTCGGCATTGCTCTCCAACGCGTCGACCACGCTCTGCGGCGCGCTGACCGTGGTCACGATCCGGTCACTCACCTGCAGGCCGGCGTCTTTGCGGGCTTGCTGGATGCTGCGCACCAGGTCCCGGGCGATGCCTTCTGCTTCGAGCTGCGGGGTGACTTCGGTGTTGAGCACCACGAAACCGCTGCCCCGACCCTGGAGACCGGGCAGCAGGGCCACCGAGAAGCTGCCGCCCTGATCAGCGGACACCGCGGTTTCCAGGCTGTACTCCCCCTCGGCCAGGGCCAGGCCGCCGGCGACCACCTGCCCGTCGTCGGCCACCGACCAATCGCCGCTCTTCGCACCCTTGATCGCCAGCTGCACGTCTTTGCCCAGCCGCGGACCGGCAGCCCGGGCATTGACGGCCAAACGCTGCTCGATGCCGAACTCCGCCAACGAAGCGGCTTCGGCGTCTTGGAAGCGCACCTGCTTCAGGTTCAGTTCTTCCGCGATGATCCCGGCGAACGGCTCCAGCGCAGCCGCGCCAGGCACGACCACGGTGAGTTCCTGCAACGGCAACCGGACGCGGAGCTTCGCCGCTTTTCGCAACGAGGAGCCCACTGAGCACACCTGCCGGACGACTTCCATCGCGGAGACCAAATCCGCGTCGGCGTGGAAATCCGCAGTGCTCGGCCAATCGGTCAAATGCACTGAGCGCCCGCCGGTGAGGCCGCGCCAGATTTCTTCGGTGACCAGCGGCAGCAAGGGGGCGGCTACCCGGCACAACGCTTCCAAGGCGGTGTACAGCGCGTCGAAGGCGTCCTGGTCCTCCTCGAAGAAGCGCTGGCGGGAGCGCCGTACGTACCAATTGGTCAGCATGTCCAGGTAATCGCGCAGCACGTCGGCCGCATCGGAAATCTCGTAGCCGTCCAGCGCAGCAGTGACCGCTTCCACCATGGAAGCGGTGTTCGACACGAGGTAGCGGTCCAAGCTGTCCTGGTAGCCGTCATAGCGCAACGTCGCTTCGTAGCCCTGCCCGCCATTGGCGGCATTCGCGTAGAGCGTGAAGAAGCTGTAGACGTTCCACAGGGGCAGGATCACCTGGCGCACGCCATCGCGGATGCCTTGTTCCGTGACCACAAGATTGCCGCCGCGCAGGATCGGCGAGGCCATCAGGAACCAACGCATGGCATCCGAACCGTCGCGGTCCAGGACTTCGTTGACGTCCGGGTAATTGCGCAGGCTCTTGGACATCTTCTGTCCGTCCGAACCCAGCACGATGCCGTGGCTGATCACGTTCTTGAATGCCGGGCGGTCGAACAATGCCGTGGCCAGGATGTGCAGCATGTAGAACCAGCCACGGGTCTGCCCGATGTACTCCACGATGAAATCGGCCGGGTGGTGAGTGTGGAACCATTCTTCGTTCTCGAACGGGAAATGCACCTGGCCATAAGGCATCGAGCCGGAGTCGAACCAGACGTCCAACACGTCTTCCACCCGGCGCATCGTGGCGCGGCCGCTGGGGTCATCCGGGTTCGGCCGGGTCAGTTCGTCGATGAACGGACGGTGCAGATCGACCTCACCGGCTTTGTTCCGCGGCAGCCGGCCGAAGTCGGCCTCGATCTCCGCGAGCGATCCGTATACGTCGGTGCGCGGGTAGTCCGGGTTGTCCGATTGCCAGACCGGGATCGGACTGCCCCAGTAGCGGTTGCGGCTGATCGACCAATCACGGGCATTTTCCAGCCATTTGCCGAACTGCCCGTCCTTGACGTTGCCGGGGATCCAGTTGATCTCCTGGTTCAGCTCCAGCATCCGGTCTTTGAACTGGGTCACCTGGACGTACCAGGAGGAGACGGCCTTGTAGATCAGTGGATTCCGGCAGCGCCAGCAATGCGGGTAGCTGTGTTCGTAGCTGGCTTCCCGGATCAGCCGGCCGGAGTCGCGCAACAGCTTGATGATCGGCTTGTTCGCCTCGAAAACCTGCATTCCGACGATGCCGGCCAGCGGCCGTTCGCCATTCACCTCGTTGCCGAACATCGGCAGGAACCGGGCGCCTTCATCGACCGAGACGATCACCGGAATGCCGTGCGCTTCGCTGCTGCGCTGATCCTCTTCACCATAGGCGGAAGCCTGGTGGACCACGCCGGTGCCGTCGGTCGTGGTGACGTAGTCCTCCACCAGAACCTGCCAGCTGGTGCCGGTCCCCCACTTTTCGGCGTCCGCGTAGTAATCCCACAGCGGCCGGTACTTCAGGCCACCGAGTTCGGCGCCCGAGTAATGCTTGACCACGGCCGCCGCGGCGGCTTCGGCGGACTCGAAGCCCAGGTCTTTGGCGTACCCGGCGAGCAAGGAACCGGCCAGCAGATACTTCCGTCCAGCGCTGGCGACCACTGCGTAATCGATCTCCGGCCCGACGGCGACCGAGAAGTTGGTCGGCAGGGTCCAGGGCGTGGTGGTCCAAGCCAGCAATTCGACGCCCTCTAGTTCGGCACTGAGCGCATGCGCCGAGGCCACGATCGGGAAGCTGACTGTGACCGAAAGGTCTTGGCGCATCTTGTAGACGTCGTCATCCATCCGCAGTTCGTGGTTGGACAGCGGGGTCTCGTCTTTCCAGCAATAGGGCAGCACCCGGAAGCCCTGATAGGTCAGGCCCTTTTCGTGCAGTTGCTTGTAGGCCCAGATCACCGATTCCATGTACTCGACGTTGAGCGTCTTGTAGTCGTTGTCGAAGTCCACCCAACGGGCCTGCCGGGTCACGTACTCGCGCCACTCGTTGGTGTACTTCATCACCGATTCGCGCACCGCATCGTTGAACTTGTCGATGCCCATCGACTCGATCTCTTCTTTTTCGTTCATGCCGAGCTGCTTCATGGCTTCGAGTTCGGCCGGCAAACCGTGCGTGTCCCAGCCGAACCGGCGCTCGACCCGCCGTCCGCGCTGGGTCTGGTACCGGGCCACCAGGTCTTTGGCATAGCCGGTCAGCAGGTGGCCGTAGTGCGGCAGGCCGTTGGCGAAGGGCGGTCCGTCGTAGAAGACGAACTCATTGCTGCCGTTCTCCCCTGCCGGGCGCGCCTCGATGCTCGCCTGGAAGGTGCCGTCCTGGTCCCAATACTTGAGGATGCTTTCCTCCAAGCTGGGGAAAGACACGTTGGCGGGAACCCCGGTGCGGTCGGAGTTGGTCTTCGGGTAGTGCGGCATCGGCTCATCCTGCGGGTCGTTCGGATCCAGGATGCAAGGACGGCGCCCGCCCTGACGGGCCAACACCGCGGTACCACCTCGCTTGCACCCGGCCAGGTTTCCACCGTGCCGAGCGCCGCTCGAACTGCTGTGACGGGCTTACCCGTCCGGTTCTACTGACCCCGCCGAGCCGGTGGGGCGTTCTTCCGGAAGCTCTCCGGTGATGGCCGGGTCAACGCTGTTGGGCACAAGTCTAACGCGATCTCGACTGGCCTGTGCACTCTGGTCGGACGGGTGCATCGTCAAAGCGGTCCGCGTCGCTTCGGCCTGCCGTCCGGTCAGGAGTCGCGGACCACTTTGTGTGCTGCCGCCTGGGCCACCGGCCGCAGCACGATTTCATCCAGGTTGACATGGTGCGGCAGCGAAACCGCATAACGGACGACGTCGGCCACGTCTTCGGCGGTCAACGGCTCGGCCACCCCTCGGTAGACCTGCGCCGCGCGTTCGCGGTCCCCCAACCGGTTGAGCGCGAACTCTTCGGTCTGCACCATGCCCGGCAGCACTTCGATGACCCGGAGATTGTTGCCGACCTCTTCCAGCCGCAGCGCCTGGGTCATCGCCCGTTGCGCGGCCTTCGCGGCGTTGTACCCGGCACCGCCTTCGTAGGCGACCAAAGCCGCGGTCGAGGTCAGGTTGAGCACCGTGCCGCGCCGACCGGCACGCAGCATCGGCAGGAACGCCCGGATCAGCTTCATCGAACCGATCACGTTCGCCTGGAACATCCACTCCCAGTCCTCCGTTTTGGCCTGCCCCAGCTGATCGGCACCCCGGGCGCCGCCGGCCACATTGATCAGGGTGTCCACCCCGCCGGCCGAAGATACCGCATCGAGGATCCGGGCCACTGCCGCATCGTCGGTGACGTCGCCGGCCAAGGCCACGGCACCGGTCTGCGCAGCGAGCGCGGCCAGCCGGTCTTCCCGCCGCGCGACGGCGAAAACCTGCCAGCCCTGGCTGGCGAGCGCGCGCACCGTGGCTTCGCCGATTCCGGTGCTGGCGCCGGTGACCAGCGCAGTCCGCGGCGTCTGGTCCGGCCGGCTCGGGTTCGTCTGAGATGGATTCACAGCGCCAGCATATCCGGCACCGGAATGAATCCGGCGGTTTCCCGGTTGCCGCGTGCGGGGAACAAGCTGAAGTCAACCGGCACTTTGTCAGGAGAACCATGAAAATCCTCATGATCGGCGATACCGGAGCCGTCGGTACCGCAGCCGCAGCAGCATTGCGCGGACGCGGCCACCAGGTGATCGGAGCTTCTCGCAGTAGCGAGCCGGCGATCGACACCTCGGATACCGCGTCGGTGCAAGCCTTTTTCGCGGCGGCTACCGAGCGCGGCGACCGGTACGACGCGATCGCCGTCGCCGCCGGGGGCGCGCCATTCAAACCGCTGGCCGAACTCGTTCCGGAGGATTTCAGCGCCGCGATCGGGCACAAAGGAATCGGCCAGATCGCCGTGGTGCAAGCCGGCGTGGGCCTGCTCCTCGACGGCGGCTCGTTCACCCTGGTCTCCGGGATCCTCAGCACGCACCCGGTGCCGGACGGGCTCGCCGCGACCACCGCGAATGCGGTGGTGGATTCGTTCGTCAAGGCGGCGGCCGGGGCGATGCCCCGCGGAATCCGGATCAATGCGGTGAGCCCGACGGCATTGCTCGAGTCCTGGCCCGAATACGGTCCGGCTTTTCCTGGCTTTACTCCGGTGCCCGGCACCGAGGTGGGCAGCGCCTACGTCCGTTCGATCGAAGGAATTGAAACCGGCCGCGTGATTACGGTCTGGTAGCCGGCTCAGCCAATGCCGACCGGTGAATACCAATTCCGCTGAAGTGGCCATATTTCAAGCGACCCGCAGTCCCGTTGATTGCGGTTGGAGCCCGGTTTTCCGGAGTCGAATCGAACTGGCCGATATGCGACCGACGGACGCGAATCCGGCCGCGTGGCAGGTCGGTGAAATTTCGACGAATTCCAAGAAAATCCGGGAAGAAACCTGAACTTCACGAAGCGCTGCGGAACTGCCGTCGGGCTTTCGGAGCAACCCGCCGGATGCCCTCGAATCCGGCTCGGAACCGGACTTTCGAGCCGGCCGGATCACCGGGCTACACCCAGCAGAATGTCAGCTTGCGCTTAGCTTCCCGCCGTAGCACTTGTGTAAGATAACTTTGGTTAAATATTCCACCTAATTGTGTTATTCTCCGGATGCATCTGATCGGAACCCAGAATTGAGCGCAGTACCCCAGATATCTGGCTTGCATAGACCGCGGATCGACTTCAGTCTCCAGCGGATTCTGCAGCACCAATTAGGACTCATTGTCGCAAATCACGGTTCCGGTAAAACCGCTGCTTTGGCTCATTGGGCCAAAACTTTGGAGCTGCCGGTCACCTGGATCCGCGCCTACCGTCCGGACCAGGCGCCCGGCGTCCTGGCGGCCCGGATCGTCCGGGAAATCGCCGAGGCGCTCGGGCTGGAGGACGCCAGGGATTTCGATGGCACCATCCGGCGGATCAGCGAAGCCGATTCCGACGTCGTGGTGGTCGTCGACGACTTCGAGTACGTGCTCGAATGCGGCGTAGAGCAGGAAATCGAGAACTTGCTGATCGGCTGCGGCCGCCGCGTGCACATGGCCGTGCTGTCCCGTCGGCCCACCAGCTTCAATCTGGCCCGAACTGAAATGTGCTCGTTTTCGCCGATCAACACCGAGGGGTTGCTCTTCGTGCCGGCCGAGGCCCGGGAACTGTTCCGGCGGTATTACAACCGACGGATTTCCGGAGCCGATGCGCTGGCCCTGGTCGATCAGACTGGTGGCACTCCGGGCGCGCTGCACCTGATCAACCTGGCCACTGCCGCGATGACCGAACTCGAATTCGGCAACAGCCTGCACGACCAGGTCGAACCCTGGCAGAGCACCCGGGAGTACGTCGAAGGCCAGGTTCTGGCCTGGTTGCAGCCGGAGGAAAAGAACCTGCTGCTGCGCTGCGCGGACCTGCCGTTGCTCAGTGCGCAACACTGCGATTTGGTGCTGGGCAGCGACAACTCAGCAGACATTCTGATGACCCTGCAGAAGCATCTGGTGATCTTCCCGGTCAGCCGGGGGGTCTTCCGAGTCAGGGTATCGGTGCAGAGCTACCTTTCCTGGTACCGCAAGACGATGTTCAACCCGTCGGTCATCGCCGCGGAACGCCGTCACGTCGCCGACCTCATGTGCGCGGCCGGCGAGCTGCAGATCACGGCCAGGATGCTGGCCTTGGCCGGCGAATGGGATCGGCTCAACGACTTGATCCGGCAGAATCCGGAACAGGTCGCCGCCACTGGCGCCTGTTCCTGGATCGCAGGAGTATCCGCCGAACGGATCGACTCCTCCCCCTGGCTGCAGCTGGTCCAGGCCCGGAACCTCTACGACCTCGGCTACAAGAAAGCCGCCGAAGACCTGTCCAGCAAGCTCAAGCGGCTGCTGCCGGGCCGGGCAGCCATGGGTATCCTGCTGGAAATCTGGCAATCGGCCAACCTGTGGCAGGATCCACGGCAGATCGCGGAAGCCGGGCCGGCCTCCGCGCTCAGGATGGCCACGGTTTCCGATCCCGGCGCGCAACTGAGCCATTTCGACTCGGAATCCGATCCCCTGGTGCTGCTCGCGCGGGGATTGACCCTGCAAATGAGCGGGAACCAGTCCGCATCGCGGCTCTACCTCCGCACCTGCGCCGCCCAACGGGAGAGTGTGGAATCCCCCACCGCACCGCTGATCGCGGAATTGGTGCTCGCGGTGGTCGGCCCCTTGGCCGGCAGCGCCAACCCTTATGCACAGGCGACCGAAGCCAGCTCCGTGGCGCGACGATCGTACAAACACGGGCTCAAATGGATCGGCCGCCTGGCCAATGGCATCGCGGCCGCGCTGACGCCGCATTCGGACAGCGAAATCATCACCTCTGCGGTGATCGCGGAAAGCGATGAGCGCGGTGACGATTGGACTTCCGCGCTGGTTCTGTTGGTTCAGCTGATCACCAGGTTGCGCGACGGGCGTGCTGCCGCTTCGGACTTCGACGAATTGGCCGGCCGGTTCGAGACTTTGGGAGCCGGCACCTTGCTGGCCTGGACCCTGGCGATGCGCGCCCTGGTCGGCGCGAGCCGCAATGATTCAGCGGCGATCAGCTGTGCCCAACAGGCCGTCGAAGCCGCACAGCTGGCCGCAGTGCCAGGCGCTTTGGCGATCGCCCAGGCTACTTTGGCCCAGGCCAAAGGGGATCCCGGCGGCGAACTCATGCGTTCGGCACGCGACCTGGCCCGGGCGAATGGCCTGGTCTGGCGACCCTGGACTTGGCTGCAGCACCGGGCGGCAAGCGCGGTTCAGCTGAATTCGACGGAGGCCGCTCCGCAACAGCATGCGCTGCGCTGCTTCGGCAAATTCCAGTTGACCCGGGCCGGGGAACTCGTCGACCTGGGCGGGTTGCGCCCGCAGGCCCGCACGATTCTGATGATTCTTTCGGTCGCTGCCGGCAAACCGGTGCACCGGGAACGGATCGCCTATGCGCTTTGGCCGGAGAACTCCCTGGATGAAAGCCTGCACCGGGTCCAAGTCAGCATCTCGAATCTGCGCCGGATCCTGGAACCGGAACGGCTCCGCGGGCAGGAGAGCATCATCCAGCGGCAGGGCGAAGCCTATGCGCTGGATCTAACCGCATGGGGGGCCAGCGATGTGGTCGAGTTCGAAAGCTCGATCAGCTCCGCCATGGCCGCCATGGCGCGCCAGGACGCTGCCGCCGCAGCCACCGGGCTTTCCGCGGCGGTCGAACTCTACAACGATGAGTTGCTGCCCGAAGAAGGCCCGGCCGAATGGGTCATCGAATACCGCGAGCGGTTCCGTTTGGAAGCCGCGCAGGCGGCGGAAACCGGCGCTGCCGTGTTGCTTTCGCTGGCAAAATACCCCGACGCGGTCCGGCTCGCCAACCGCTGCCTCGAAATCGATGAATGGCGCGACGACGCTTGGCGGGTGCTGATCGAGGCCCACCAACGCTCCGGGAACACCGCGGCAGCGGCGAAAGCCGCGCAAAACTATGCCCGGGTTCTCGAGGCGCTCGGCGTGCCGGACAGTTTCGCCGGCAGCGCCTGAGCCCCGCGCTCCGATCCGAGCGGATCAGGACCGGCCGAGGAACTCCACCTCGCTCAGCGCGATCCGCGGATCGGAAGTTCCCGGAATCGAGCTCCGGACCGTGAGCTTGACGCCGACGACGTCGTCTTGGCCGAGGTAGAACTGCTGCACCGTCGGTTTGTCCGCCAAGTCCAGGTCCAGCGTCCGCGGGGCGCCGCCGGCAAGGCTGAGCTCAACCCGGAGGCCCAGCGGCCTGCCGGAGCCGAGGAACAGTTCGGATTGCTCGGCGGCACCGGTTCGGATCTGCAGGAAGACCAGCCGCACCGGCAATTGGTAGTGCGCCTGGAGGAACTCGCCGACCCCGTCGCCCGGCTGCGCCGGCTGCCAGGCCCGGTTGACCACGCCGTCGATCGCCAACTCCGGCGGGTGGCCTTCGGCCGACGACGAGGCTTCGATGCTGCTGGGCCGCAGCGGCGAGTTGTTGCTGAATTTGTCCTGCACGAAACCGAAGCCACTGCGCAGTTGCTCCCGGGCGGCGAACCCGCCGCCACCGAGCAGGCCGAGGATCAGCACAGTGGTCACGGTCCGGGTGGGGAACCGGTGTTGCCGGAATTTCGGGCGCGTACCGGCTCGGGCCGGCTTGCGCGCACCCGCCCCGAAAAGCCGCTGCCACCACGGGAGCGGGGCCACTTTCGGCGCGTCGAGCAGGCTGTGCGCGCACTGCCGGCAGAACTTCCGGTTCGGCGAGTTGCCGGTGCCGCACTGTCCGCAGATCAAGTCCCCGGGCAGACTGCCCGCCGGTCGCGGCCGGGGCTTGGCCCGGGGCGCCTTGAGTTTCCGCTTCCCCGGCCGGACGGCGACTGGTCCGGCCGGTTCGACGGCGCCAGGCCCGGTTCGCGGACTCGGGTCCGCTTGCGCGCCCGGCCGCTCGGGCACCGGCGCGTAGCCGAGGGCGGGCTGCACCGGTGGCTCCTGAGTCGCCGATTCCGGAACCGGTACCGGCTGACCGGGTTCCGGAACGCCCGGGTGCGCAGCTTCGGGCGCCGCCGGCGCGGGCCGTCCGGCGACCGGTTCAGCGGCCTTGGTGGTCTCCGCCGGTTGGCCGTCCATCGCCGGCTGCACCGGAGCCGTTGACGCTGGCGCGATCGGTGCGGCCGGCTGCTCGGCTTTCAACCATTCCAAATAGGCCCCGCACTCGGCGCAGAACCGATCCCCCGGCGCGTTCTCCGCACCGCATTCACCGCAGATCACCGGGTTCTGGGTTTTCATGGCAATACCTCGATTCGATGCGGGATGTGCGCCGGTTTCGCTTCGCGCACGGTGGCCTCGATCAAGGCCAGGTTGAGCTCTGCACCGGCAGCGTTCTTGATCCGGACCAGCACTCCGGCCGGCTCCTGCCCCGGAAACGGCGTGCCCGGGCTGGTTGAGGCGGCAGATCCGCCGGAATCTTCGATGCTGACTTCGGCGGTCAGCGGCAACGCGACTTTGACCGCGGCCAGCAGGCCCCGTTTGGTGCCACGGGCCCGGTGCATCGGCACTGCGTCCCGGATCGTCTGGCGATTGCGCAGAGTTTCCCCCGCATCGGGCAAATCCACGCCGACCCACTGGGCCAACCAGGGCAGAAAATCCTCCGGAGTCAGATCCGGATCCAGATACGAGTCGAGCATGTCCAAAGTCGCCAGCATCGGGGCCAGTGATTCGTCGAAGCCGAGCAGGAACCGGCTCATCAGTTCGTCTTCCTGCAAGACTGCCGGCAATCGCGGCCCGAACGGCGCCGAGCTGCGCAGCCCGGGAACCATGCCGCGCATCAGAGCGGAGCCCCGATCCGCACCCGGTGCTCGAAGGAGAACACCAATTCCTGACTGCCTAGAGCCATTTTCTGCACCGGATCACCGCGCTCTCCACTGATCGGATCGGCGGCGAAAAGCAAAACGTCGTCGACCAGCTCCACGCCCGGCAACGCTTGCAGCAAGGCATACACCTCGCCGGCGTGGACCGGTCGCCCGAAGGGCCAACCGTTGCCTTCCGGGCCGCCGCGCACCGGGTCGAGGAACCGGTAAAGCGCTTCGACGGCTTGGTCTTCGAGCCGCTCCCGGTCCGCGGCCGGTTTCGCGATGAGTTTCGCGACCACGGTCACGCCCTTGTACAGCGGCGGTTCGACGACCAGCCGGGCGCCGATCGGCCGGCGTTCTTCCAATTCCCCGGCGATGGTCTGCAACACCGACTCGCTGGGCACCAGATCCTCGAAACGCAGCCGCCCATCCGCTTCGGCAGCTGCGGCCGGCACCACCAGCAGCCGGACGCCATGCTGGGCCTCCGTAGCAGCAGCCGGCACGCAACGCACCCGGGCGATCGACGGTGCGGCGGCGAGCGCCAGCTCTTCGTAGTCCTCCGCGGTGACCGCGCGGTCCCGGCTGCGCAGGGCCAAAGGACCCCGTTGCATCGCCTCCGCGATTGTCTCTGCCGCGATGCCGCCTTGGGCCGGGCGCCGGTTGTAAACCTCGGAGACGAACGGGACCGATCCCCGGAGCACTGAAATCGCCCGGGTGGACAGGTTTCCGCTCGGGCCTCCGCCGACCCGGTACTCCGGAATCCGGATCGCCGCGCCCAGCGGAGGCAGCGCGCCGAATTGCCGCAGGCTTCCGTCGGCTTCGCGCACCGCGGGCGGAAAATGCACCAACCCGGCCGAGCGGTCCAGCATGATCACCGGGTCCGAGTCGCCGAATCCGGCGAACGAGTCGACTTCCTGCCAGCGCTGCCACCCCGACCCGGTGGCGACCTCCACGGACAGCGGCAGCCCGTCGTCGACCATCGGCCTCTGGGCCAGGGCGAAGACCTGCCCCGGGACCCCTTCCGAGATTCCCAAAGTCTCCTCCTGCACCGTTTCCGCGTGCGCCGCGGGAACCACACCGCCGATGCTGAACGCTTCGAGCGATCGGATCACCGGAGATGCGCTGTAGAACGAAAAGCCCTCCTCCGGCGCCGTGACCCGGCAGCGAATCCAGCCGGCCCGAACGCCCGAGAGTACTGAAGCGGTATGCCCAGCCGGCAGCACCAGGAGCACGTCCCCGGCTTTGTTGAGTCCCCCAGTGCCGTCGTCCTCGACGGCACAGGCTCGCCAACTCTTGCCGGTCCAGGCTTCCCATACCAAGGGTGGACGCCGCGGGTCGACGCCGACACCCCGGACGCTGCAATCGAACCGCAAAGCGATCAAGGTGTTCGCCGCCGCATCGTCGAGCCCGATCAGCAAACTGTCGCCTTCGGCCGGCTGCGGGCTGAAGACCGGCTGTTCCGCGGCCGAACCGAGCTGTTCGAACCGGTCGACCGGTTCGCCGTCGACGGCTGCGGCCAAGAGATAGGCAAGTTTCCGGGGCGGGATGGACAGCTCCGCGGTGGTCTGGAAAACCACCGCCGCATCGTCGTCGGTACGCCGGGTCGCCGCTTCGGTGCCGAGTGGCACCACCACGGCTTCCGGCCGGGCAGCCGAAAGTTTGACCACCAGTTCCGTGGTCGCTGCCGCCGGAGCGTGCAACTGGACGCCGAGCAGATCCAGGAACTTCACGTACAGCCGGTCCGGTACCCGGTTCAGCCGATACGAGATCTCATCCATCATGAATGCGAAAGATTCGATCAAGGTCACCCCGGGATCCGAGACATTGTGATCGGTCCACTCCGGGCAGTGGTGTGCGATCCGGCGTTTGGCGTCGTCGACCAGGTCCTGGAATCGGCGGTCGTCCAAATGGGGTGCGGGGAGCATCAGGAATCTTCCTCTCGGTGCCGGGGAATGACGTAGAACGGGAAAACCAGGTTGCGCGGGTCGTTGCTGCCCCGCAACGCGTAGGAGATGTCGATCAACAGCACTCCCTCATCCACCTGGTCGAACCGCACGGTGACGTCTTCGAGGTCGATGCGCGGCTCCCAGCGCTCCAGCGCGACCTGGACCGCATAGGCGATATCGCCTGCGGTCGAAGCGTCCGCCGGCGCGAAAACGTAATCGTGCACGGCGCAGCCGAAGTCCGGCCGCATCGGGCGTTCCCCCGGCGAGGTCGCCAGGATCAGGGCGATGCTTTCTTCCACCTCCCGGGTGCTGTCGACCAAGGCGACGCTGCCAGTGCGGTCGGTGCGCAACGGAAAGGGCCAACCGGCCCCGACGAAGTCTCGTGCCATGGTTTTCCTGCTTCTCTTCTCCGCCGTCGGGGCGGGGGTTGATCGGGTATCGGGCTGGCCCGGCGCGAACCGCCCGGGTGTACTGCATCGGGCGGACATCAGTTGATCTTGACCATCGCGCCCTTGACTTCCGTCATGGCATCGCCGAGCAGCTTCACCGTGGCGCCCTTGAGCAGCAGCTCGGAGGTGGCCTCGAGGCTGATTTTGGGTGCGCTCAGGCTCAACGGGCCGGCACTGCTGGTGATCTCCACCCCGGACCCCGCCTTGATGCCGACTTTGCCCGAGGTTTCGATCTCGACGCCGCCTTCGCCATTCTGGATCAGCGATATCCGGTGCTTGCCGCCCTTCGTGGCCACGTTGATCCGTTGCTCGCTCGAGGATTCAAGGAACTCCACCTGCATTCCGGTCCGCGAGGTGAAGGAGCGCCGGCGAACCGAATCGCTGCCTTCACGTTGGCTCTGCCACGGTTCGGCCGGCAGATCCTCGCCGTTGTAGAGTCCCCCGAGCACATACGGCTGGTTCAATCCGCCGTCGCCGAAGCCGACCAGCACCTCATCGCCGACCTCGGGCAGCACCACGGCTCCGCGTGCCTTGCCGGCACCGGCTTGCACGGTGCGGGCCCACCAAGACTCCACCTTCTCGCCGTACGCCGGAAACATCACCCGGACCCGGCCCAAATGCTCCGGGTCGTCGATCGCAGTGACCAATCCGTTCACCACCGCCGCCCGGCCGGAATCCGGTGAAGCGCGGTTTCCCGCGGCAAGTCCGAGCAAGCTGCGCTCGGAACCGGCGCTGGCACTGAAGTTGACCTGGTAGCCGCTTCCCTGGCCGAACTCGTGCCGGGCAGCGGTGAGCGTGAACCGGGCTTTGAAAGCCGCGCCGACCCGCAACAGCACCGGTCTTCCGGCATGCAGTCGGGTGTTCCCCCGGGCGGTTCCTTCGATCTCCGCGAATCCACCGCCGAGCCGATCCGCGAGCGCATCGGCGTGGCGCTGGGCCAAAGCACTCTGATCGTAATGCGGCATCGCCACCGTGTGCCGGCCCTGGTTCACTGCGGCGACCGTTCCGGCGAAAGGCGTGCCGGACACTTCCCCGGTACGGGCCGCCGGCTTCGCCACGACGCTGATCGGTTTTTTCGCTTTGACGTCCCAGCCACGCACTTCGACGTCTGCTACCTGTTCCGCAGCCGTGAGGCTGCCATGCAACCGGATCAGATTCTGGCCGCTGTCCAGGATCAAAGGATCGCTGCCCGGTTCGCCCTGGGCCGGAGCCGAATCGGCCGGCTCGGCTTTGGCGAAATGCAGCTTGCCGCTGCGCACGGACAGCGTGCAGCCGCTTTGTCCCGCCAACAATTGCAGGAAATCCCAATCGCTGCAGGCCGGCTGCACCAGATGCTCGAAGATCGGTCCGCCCTGATCGACCGTCCCGGTGGCAAGTCCGGCGCGCTTGGCGATTTTGGCCACGATGTCCCCGGCCTTCATGTCCGTATAGACTTCGGCCCGGCTGCCACGCTGCAAACGGTGCACCCCATCCAGGCCACGCAGCAGCAGGTGGGCGCCGTCGGCCCCGACTTCGAAGTCCAGAGCGGTCACCTCCCCGATGAAAAGCGGAGCTTGATCCGAAGGCCCGCTCTGTTCCATGCCGATTTCGATCGGGTCGCCAATCGCGAACCGGCTGCTGCTGAGCAAGCCGAGTTCCGGGTCCCGAAACCGCAACAGCAGGAGGTCGGCACTGAACAGGCTCTGATCGACGTACCCGGAGACCAGGGCGCCTGCCAACGACGCCTCCAATGGAGCCCCCTTGAGCTTCACCCGAGGGGTGAAGCTCACTTCCTCACCGTGCGGCATGGACCGCCCGCTTCCGGCTTTCCGCCGAAGCTTCGGAGTCCCAGGCGTGGCCCGCAGGCGAGCGCGCACCCAGCTCCTCCACCGCCGGCAGCATGATTTGGCTTCCCGGCTTGAGTTTCATCGGGTTGTCGATCCCGTTGGCCTCCGCCAGGGCCCGCCATTTTCCGGCGTTGGCATACTCCTGATAGGCGATGCCGGCCAGCGTGTCCCCGACGACCACCCGATGGATCTTCCGCGGCAACAACCCGCCCGAGGTGGGGTTCTGTTTCGGTGGATCGCCGGCGAGCTCTTCCAGCGACAAGGTGCAGACCGCCCGGACCGGGAGGCCTCCGGAGGTGAACAAGGTGTATTTCGCCGAGACGCTGGCCACGTAGCCCATGAATCCGGTCAGGCTGCCCCAACGGAACTGGACCCAGGGCGGCGATCCCTTCTTTTGGCTCTGCGATTCGCTGGTCGGCACGCAGCACTCCAGGAGCTTGTTGACTACCGCGACCACGTCCCCGGACTGGGCCTGCGAGGAATCCAGGAACATCTCCAAGGCGAGCTTGGACGGTTGCGGGCCTTGATACTGCGGCGGCGCGCTTTTAGCGCTCCCTTTGCCTGCTTTCCGGCTCCAGGACGCAGCCTTGGCGATGACCAGTTCCTTGGGGTTGAACTGGAAGTCGATCCGGGCCAATTTCGGTCCCGGGTTGTGCATCGAAGCGTCTTTGGACGGTTCGAACAGCTGCAAATAGGCCCGCTCCAGCTTCGGCCGGGATCCGGCTTTCCCGGCACCTCCGATGCCGGCGGCGGTCATCGTGCCCGCGGTCTGTGTCATGGTGATTCTCCTCGGTTCGGCAAACAGTCGGGCTCAGGCGCTCGGCAGGAATCCATGGTGGGCGATTTCGACGGTTTCCATCACGACCTTCGGCTGGTCCGGATTCAGCACCGGTCCGGTCCAGCGGACCGGGACCACGTCGTAAAGCGACCATTCGGCGATCACCGTGCCTTGCGCGTTCATCGCCTGGATCGTGCCGGTGCAGCGCTGGTATCCGGACGTCATCGAGGCGAACCACGTCGCCACCTTCTCGGTTTCTCTGCCCAAAGGGCGACTCAGCTTGATATTGGGGTATTTCAACCGGCTGGGAAGCTGCCAGACGAAATCATTGTTGCCGCCCTCCTCGCGTTGCTCGATGACGACCTCGGCACCCAGCCCCTCGCAGGTGCTGAAGGTGCCCAAATTCGCCGAGTCGAGCGCCAATTTGTAGCGCACGCTCAGCGCGGTATCCGTGTCCTGCAACAATTCTTCTGCTCCTCCTGCTCGCCGGGATGGTTTCCGGGCGGCTCATCTGTCGGTTGTTTCGGTGCGCTGGCCGGCGGTTCGTCAGATCCGGTCGATCCGCCGGCCATGGCGCTCCCGGTCGAGCAGCAGTTCCGCTTTCATCCGACGCATCAAAGGGCTGAAAAGCCGGCCCGCCAGCGCCTCGATGTCTTCCGGCGGCGCCGTGCTTCCAACCGCATCCGGGGCCTTCCCGGGCCCGGCGCCGGGCACCGCACCGGCCTGTCCCCCGGTCGATTCCACGGAACGCTGGATCACCGGTGACTCCACGGCCACCAAATCGCCCTCCGCCGAAGTCGGCTGCCCGGCCGGCGGGTGCGCCACCGGCAAGTGTTCTGCGGGCAGGGCCGCATGACCACCGGCCCGAGCCGAGGTACTGCTCCGTTGCACGACCCGCAGCGACCCGGTAGCCGTCGCAGGATCGCGATCGGCCGCCCGGCCGCCCGGCCGGAGACTCCCGGGTCCCGACCCTTCCGGAACCCCGACTGCCGAACTGGCGGTCTCCGCTGCCTCCGGCCAGGCCGGTGATCCGACGGCACGGCCCGAGGCGATCGAGCGCTGCAGGATTCGCTCCGGTGCGGGCAAGCCCATGAACGACGCTGCTGGCGTCGCGTTCCCGGACGGGCCGCGCCCCGGCCCGGCGCGGCTTGGCCCACTATGTCCTAGCCCACCAAGTCCTTGCCCATTACTTCCTTGACCGTCGGCCCGTTCCCGGGTCGCGCCCTGCCCGGTCTGGCCCGGCGCGTCCGGCTCCGACCCGGCTCCGCCCCGTTCGGCCGCCCCCGCGGTATGGCGTTGCAGCTGCGGTGTCCGGTTCGACGGCGGCTTGGTGCCGCCCGGACCGCCGCGGTCGAGCAGCGGCGCCGGCAGATCCGGCGACAGTGCCGGATCCGGCGGAAGGACGAAGACCCGGGCAGCAGGCTCGGCCCGTTCCGCTTCCGGCGGTTCCGGCAAATCCTGCGGTTCCGGTGCCGCATCGTTGGCCGCCGGGCCGAACCCGGCGTCGTCCCCGGATTCCCGGCTGCGCTGCACCGGTTCCGGCCGCGACGCTTGCCCGGCGCCAACTGCCGGAGCCAACGGCATGCTGGCCGGAGGCTGCAGCTCCGCCCCGGCCTGGACTTGGGCCGAGGCCGGAGAACCGCTATCGCGCACCAGGCTTGCACCCGCTGCCATTCGTTGTGCCAGGGCCTCCGGCGCACCGGGCGCGATTGCCGCGCCCGGTGCCGTGAGCGGAATGGCGGTCCCCGGGCCCGCTGCTGCGGCACTGAGTTGATCTGGGGCGCTGAGTTGATCTGCGACGAAAGGCTGGTCTGCAGCCGCAGGCTGTCCTGGCTCGGCAGCGCGTTGCAGCGGAATCGGCGCCGCCGAAGGCGCGCGCAACGCGGCACCCAAGCCCAGCTTCCGGCCGGCCAAAGGCCGGGCCGCGGCGGCCGGCAACGCCTCCGGCGCGGACCCGGCGCGTTGCACCGGGGTTGCCGCTGCCGGGTCATCTGCGGCCGGGCCAGCCCCGCTGGCTCGAGCGGCTGGACCGGCGGGCACGAATCCGGCCTGCGGAATCGGAATGAAGGTCGCCCCCCGGGTCTTGGCCGAAGCCGCCTGCTGAGCTGGGTCCGCTGACGACTCCTCGGGCCGCGCTGCAGCTTGTCCGGACCGGGCGGTCCGCTGCAGCGGCAGGCCGGTCTCCGGCTGGCCGAGAACACGCACCGCGGGTCCGGCACCTGCTGCCGATGGCCCCGGGGCCGCGTGGTCCAGCGGCAGGCTCGGCAGTTCCCGGGCTGCTGCCCGGAGCGCCGCCGTGGTGAGCGACCCGGAATCCGGAATCGGGCGTTCCGCTGACCACGCACTGTGCCGCACCGGGTCGGCCGGTTGGGCCGGCGCTGTCTTTTGCCGACGCAGCGGCTGTTCGGCCGCCCCGCTCCACATCGACGGTGCGGCGAGCCCCGCGCCGTCGGCGTCGAACAATCCGCCCGGCGCGGACTCGTCCAGGGAACGCTGCATCGTGCCCAGGAACCCGGGAGAGTTGACCGTGCCCAACCCGGCCGAGAACTCCGGAGCGGCCGTGATGCTCTGCTGCGGGGAAACGGTGCGCTGCAGGGGCGGCAAAAAGGCCCAGCCCGATGCCGGGGCCGAGGGGCCGGTGACCCGCTCCGGCACTGCCGGGGCGGGCTTTTCGAGAAGTTTCTGCCAGGGCCATCGCATGCTTCAGCGCTCCTGGGTCAGGCGGGTGTTGATGTCCGCGATCTCATTGATGTAGCGGAGCCGTTCCCGGTGTTCCAAGTCCAGGATCCGGTCCCGATCCCAGTGGAAGTGATAGGCGACGTACGCGACCTCTTGATAGATCCGGTCCGGCGCGTACGTCACGATTCCCCCAGGCGCCCACCTGCGAGGTCTGCGGTGAAGCGCTGCTCACAACTCGGGCAGGTCACCGCGATCCGGGTGTGGCCTTCGGCATTGATCCGACGGTAGAAGTCCTGCAGGAAGGCCACGTCGGACGCGAACATCTGTTCCACGGTGTTCGAGCTGATCGCGGGCAGGCTGCCCAGCCGGGTGATCACCCGGCTGAGCAGCACCACGGTCGTGTAGGCCGAATTTTCCTGCACCCGGGCATCGAACAGCGGTAGCAATTCATCTCTGGCGGTGGCCAGCCGCATGCTTCCGCGGCGGTGCAGCACCCCATCGCCGTCGAGGAAGCCGCGCGGCAGCTCGAAGTCGAATTCGGTGCGCATCGCCGGCTCCGTCCCCGGAGTCTGCCCGCTGCCGGGAACCTCCGCCTCGACGACGTCGACGGCTTGGCCACGGCGCATCAGCCCACCGTTGATTCGTCGTAGCAGATGGTGAACTTCTCGGTCGCCTGCTCCGCGGCACCAGCTTTGAGCGAGTTCAGTTCGACGCTGCGCACCCAACAGTTGACGAAGTTGTAGGTCTTCAAGGTCTCGCCTTTGTAATCGAGCAATTCCACCGAAGCGGTTTTGCGCGCGCCCGAAACGTCGCCTTCCATCACGGTCTTGAGCCAGTCGGTCACGGTCTTCGAGTCGGTGAGCCCGCGGGTCACCGTGAATTCGCCTGGTTTGCGCCGGCCGATCAACTGCCGGACGACGTATTTGCCGTCGTCGGTCTGCTGCTTGAGTTCGATTTTGTCGACCTCGCTCTTGAGCCCGGTCACTTCGATGACTTTCGGAATCTGGATTCCGTCGATCTTGACCTTGAAGGCGTTCGCCGGCGAGGAGTCAAAGGGGTCTAGTGGCATGTGCTGCTCCTATTGAAGTCTGCGACTATTCGCTGACGAGGCTGGTGCCGCCCGAGAACTGGGACAGCTGGAAGATGACGAACTCGGCAGGCTTGACCGGAGCGATGCCGACTTGGCACACCACCTGGCCCGCGTCGATGCTTTCCGCCGGGTTGGTTTCGGCATCGCATTTGACGAAGAAGGCTTCTTCCGGCGTCATGCCGAAAAGCGCGCCCTTGCGCCATTCATTGGTTAGGAAGGCGCTGATGGTGCGCCGGATGCGCGCCCACAGCGCGGGATCATTAGGCTCGAACACCGCCCATTGGGTGCCTACCAGGATCGATTCCTCCAGGTAGTTGAAAAGCCGGCGCACGTTCAAGTAGCGCCATTCGGCGTCCGAGGACAAGGTGCGCGCACCCCACACCCGGATGCCGCGGCCGGCGAAGCTGCGCAGGCAATTGATCCCGGAGGGGTTGAGCAGTTCCTGTTCGGTGGGCGTGATCTGGGTCTGCAGGCTCAGCACACCGCGGATCACCTCATTGGCCGGGGCTTTGTGCACCCCGCGCTCCACGTCGCTACGTGCCCAGACACCGGAGACATGGCCCGATGGCGGAACGAAAGTTCCAGCGCCGGTGGCTGGATCCAACACCTTGACCCAGGGCCAGTACAAGGCCGCGAACTTGGAATCGTAGCCGGCGTCCTTGCTGCGCCACTGCGCCACCTGTTGCGCATTGAGGTTCGGCGGGGTATCCAGGACCGCCATCCGGTCCCCCATCAGCTCGCAATGCGCAATCTGCGCCAGCTGCACCGCTTTGAGGCCTTCGGCGTCGATCGCGCCCCGTTCGTAGGCGGCCATCAGGTCCGGCACTGCGACCATGGTGATCTCTTCGATCGCCTCCAAGCCGCTGAAACCGGTACGGTCCGCGGGATCACCGACGTACACCTTCGGGTCGATTTTCTGCGTGCCGGCCGGCGCTGCGCCTTCCGCCAGGGCGGTGCTTCCGTTGGCCGGCCGGGCCAGCGCCCCGGCGCCGGCGGCGTCTTCGATCAGAATCAGTTTCGACTCGGTGCTGACCTTGGTCGCGACGTTGTTCGCACCCTTTTTTGTCGAGAGGTTGTCGAAGACTTCGGGCGCCCGGCCGTCCACCGTGACCACGAGTTTGAATTGGTCCTCCGGCACGTTCTCGCCGGACGCATCGGCGATCTCCACGCTGATCTTCTTCCCCGCCGGGGCCCCGGGTTTGGCGGCTACGTTCAGTTCACCGATTTTGGCGGCGGCGGCCAGCGCTTTGCCCGACTTCGCCGCCTTCGGGTCGCCAACCGCCAGCGCGGCGCCGATCCGGACCACATAGCAGTTTCCACCGCCATTGAGGAAGTATCCGTAGACCGATTGGGCCAAGTACGACCCGGACATGAAATCACCGAAGATTTCGCTGAACTGGCTCCAATTGGAGACCAGGATGGGTTCGTTTTCGGGCCCTCGTTCGGCGAGGCCCACGAAGGCCGCCACGGCGGTGCCCACGCCCTCGATGGGGCGAGTCCCGGCGGCAACTTCGTTGACATAGACACCGGGTGAAAGGTAAGTCGGCATGGATCCTCCTGCTCAGACCAAAGGTACTCATACAGTCTGTTGCGGATCGGTCCGCGGCGGCAGGGCTGTGCGGCCGAGCATAGGGGAAGCCGGCCCTGCACTTAGGGGCAGGGCCGGCTGCCACCAGGTGTCGGCGGGCACGGGGCATCGGGTTCAGTCGTCCGCTTCCGCAGGCTCGTCCGCCGCTGCTGCTTCGCGTTGCACCGACGCCCGGCGCTGCAGCTGCGCGGATTCCGCAGCCTCCTCGGCTTCTTCCGGACCTTCCGCTTCACGTTGCAGCACGGCGCGCTGCAACTGAGGTCCCGTCGCCCGCTCCGCCGGGCTTGCCGTGCTGCGGACGGCTGGTGCGGACTGGCCCATCACCCGTTCCGCATTCGCCTCGGCTTCGCGTTCGAAGCGGTCCGAAGGGTCGCTGATGCTCACTCCGTTGCCCGCCGGGGTGCCCTCCACCGGGCCGGACCGTTGTTGGATCACATGGGTGAGCTCATGGGCCAGCGTCCGATCTCCGGCGGCGGTGCCCGGCGCATAGGCATCGCGCTGGAAGACGATCCGGTTGCCCACCGTATAGGCATGGGCGCTCACCGATTTCGCCGACGCGTGCGCCGCGGCGTCGTCGTGGATCCGGACCTCGGAAAAGTCTGCGCCCAATCTGGCTTCCATATCCTGGCGGACCGGCTCGTCGAGTGCCCGTCCACCACCGGCGACCACGTCCAGCACCGGAGAACGCTGGATCGTCTCGCGGACCGCCGCATTGCCGACCGCCCGCTGCAGGCCGAGCATCCCGAGGCCGCCGAGGGCTTCCGGACGGCCGTGCGCGGCGGCCTCGAATTGCAGCGCGTCGGGCGTCCGTTGCTCCCGTTCCCCGGGTTGCCCCGCGGTCTTGGCCTGCTCCTGGTCGTGCTCATGCTGATGGTGGGTCATCCGGTTTCCTCCACTTTCCTGATTTCATCGCTGCGCCATTCGGCTGGCCGGACCAAATGCCAATAGGGCCGGAATTCGCTTTCCACCGTGAGCCGGCCCATTTTGCGGTACTCACCGTGCACCGCGTTGACCAGGTGGCCCATGCCCAGTGCCGCGTCGTCATGCGCCGCCAGGTAGGCGGCGGTGACCGCGGCCGAGCGGATCGCCCCGCCGCTGAGTTCGAAAGCCGCACCCATGAAGTCCAGGTCGAGTCGGCCCGCCCGGCGCAACCGGCTGCCCAGGCACCGGTCCCAGAGCAGGCTGCGGTGCTTCGCGTCCGGCATCGGGAAATCGATCAGCACGTCGAGCCGGCGGGTGAAGGCGTCATCGATGTTCGCGCGCAGATTGGTGGACAGGATCGCCAGGCCGTCGAAAGACTCCATCCGCTGCAACAGGTAGGCGCTTTCGATGTTCGCGTACCGGTCGTGCGCGTCTTTGACATCGGAGCGCTTGCCGAAGATGGCATCCGCCTCGTCGAAGAGCAAGACCCCGTTGACCCCGGCGGCTGCGCTGAAAATCCGCTCCAGGTTCTTTTCCGTCTCGCCGACGTATTTGTCGACCACCGTGGACAGGTCGACCACGTACAAGTCCAGGCCCAGCGCCCCGGCGATGACCTCGGCGGACATGGTTTTGCCGGTGCCCGAGTCGCCGGCGAAGAGCGCCGCGACGCCGCGGCCACGGCCGGCTCCGGGACGCATCCCCCAGTCGCCGAGGACCCGGTCCCGATAGACGGCACGCAACTCGACTTCCTGCAAGGCGGACCGAACCGGCGGCGGCAGAACCAGATCGTTCCAGCCGACGCCGGGTTCGATCCGGCGGGCGAGCTTGTCCAGGGCGGCGCCGTTTTCGGCGCGCGCCCCGAGGGCCAGGTGTCCCGCGGAAAGCCGGCTCCCGGGATTGCTGCGGCTCTGCGCCAAAGCGGTCCGGCTGGCCCGGGCGATGTGTTCCGGGCGGAGCCGGAACAACGCGGTCGCCTCGGCCAGGTCCAGGTCTTCGGCGAGATCGGCGCCGCCGTCGTGCGCCAAATACTGCTGCCACTGCTCGGCCCGTTCCCGGCTGCTCATCGCCGGCACAGCGCCTTGCCAGGGCGGGGCGTCGAGCCATTCCGGATCCCAAGCGGCGGTGCCGGTGAGGATCAGCGGCATCGGCGCGCAGTCCAGAGCGGCGAAAAGGCCACGGTCGCCGTCAAGCGCCTGGACATTCGTCACCACGAGTCCCGCGTCGGAAAGCCGGGCCTCCCGCGCCGCCGCCCGGGCGAGCTCGGTTTTGCCGCTCGCACCGGCAAGCCGGACGCCGTCGACCGCAAGAGTTCCGAGGCCGCGGGCCCGGAGCGCACCCCGGGCGAGCACCGTGCCGGAACCGGTCGGCTGCTCCCGCAAATAGGCCAGCCCGGCGCCGCTGCGCAACGCGGCAGCGAGGTCCGCCGGATCACCCCAGTCCAGGGCCGGCACTTCGGCCAGCACTGGCGCCAACGCTGGCTCCAGCTCTTTTCCGCCGAGCAAATAGCCGATCACCCGATCCGGCACCTGGAGCGCACGGCCTGGAAAAGGCCGGTCCGGATCGCTCAGCCCGAGCAAACCACCGCGGACCAGGGGCCCGTCGATCAGCCGGTTGCGGACCCCGGGATCGCTCAGCAGGCAGCCGCACAATTCGATCGCCACCGCGCTGCTGGGCCGGCGCCGGGTCACATCGTCGTTCAGGTAGCCGAAAAAGCTCTCAAATCTCGGATCGATGTCCGCGGCGACCGCGATCAACAGCAATTCCACCTCCGGGGCGGCCAAGTCGAAGTTCGCCACCAAGCGGTCCAGCGCCAGCCCGGTTCCAGCCGCTGCGGCCATCGCCCGGAACCGGGCATCGCAGTCCTGGCTTTCCCGGTCCAGTTCCGCGAACCTGCCGCGCACCCCGGAATCCGCGGACTGGCCGGCCACCCGGGCGAGCAGCCGTGCCAGGTGCTCTTCGCTCAAATAGAGTCCGCGGTAGGGATCCCCGGGATTCGGATCGTCCGCCCGGCGCTCGGCGAGCAGCGCGCGGACCCGTTGTTCGACGATTGCCACCCTGGACAGCAGGTGATGCGCGTCGAGTTCCCCGACCGCGTTCACCGCCGCTTCCCCGGCCCTTTGGCGGCACGCTCGTCGTCGGCCCCGCCCGCCGTCGCCGGCTCGGCGGGCATCCGCAGCCGGATCCCCCCGGTCAGGGGTCCCCGCCGTCGGCCCTGGTCGTGGCCGCCGGACCGGGTGTCGGCCACGTCCAGGATCACGCCTTCGGTGACCGGTGCGGCGATCGGATATACGACGCCGGTCATGATCGGCGCCAGCACCACGATTTCCAAGGACGGCTTCAGCTCGCCGCCCAAAGCCGACCACACGTCCGGGGAGGGCCGGTCGTCGGGCGGCGGCACTCCGATGCTCAACGGCACCGGTAGCCGCGGCTCCGCCAACTCGCCGACCACCAATTCCTCGGGCAACGCCTCGAATTTCAAAAACCCGCGCAGCAGCGAATCCAGCAGGCGGTGTTCGTCTTCGGTCCGTTGCGTCCAGGCCGTGGCCAAATAGGAAAGCTTGTAGTACCGGGGCGCCGGACGCCGGGAAATCACCGTGCCGTCCGGGGCGCGGTCCTCGGTCCAGCCCCGTTCGCGTCGCCGCACATCCTCCCGGATGTCGTACAGGAACAAGTTGATCGTGGGTGAATTCCGACGCGACGACCAGTCTTTGGTCGGTGCGTCGAAAACCACTTCGATTTCACTGCCCGCCAGCGCCTCGGTCTTGACCAACTGCCGGAGCGCTTCATCTACCTGCCCGATCATCGGGACCTCATTTCAGCCTTTTGGTTCGGTTCCACGGGCGCGGCTCAGCCACGGCCCAGGAAGCCCGGCGGTTGCATGGCACCGGGCACTACCAGGAGATTGCCGGCGATCCCGTCCGCACCGCCGAAGCCACCCGTAGTGCTGTGTACCCGGAGCGTGCGGTCGCCGAGCTGGTCGCCCGGGACCACCAGCACCGGAACCGTCAGGTTGTCCTGCGCCGAAGCGTAGGTGTCAGCCCCCGAATTGATGCCTTGTTCCCAGGTCAATCTGACCGTCTCGCCGGGCGGCAGGTTTTCCAGGTAGGCCAGCACCACCTCGCCTGGCTTGGCCACACTGGGCAACAGCCGCACCGTGGTCTCCAGCACCGTGAGCCTGCGTTCCACGGTGTTGTTGGTGTAGTCGCGTTCGTTTCCGGAGCTGGCGGCTTTGACACTGACTTGCCCCGAGCCCTTGGCCGCGGAGGTCACGGTCAGCGTGATCGTGCGGCTTTGCTGCGCGGCCAGTTCGCCGAGCTCGCAATGCGTTCCGGCACAGCCTTCCGCGCTGATCGACAATTCCGGCGAGGCCGCGAAGTCGACCACCACGCCCTTGGCCGGAGCATCCGAATCGTTGCGGATTTCGGCCTTGCCCGGAACCGCTTTGCCGCCGAGCCAGAGCCGGTCCCGGTCCAGGTTCAGCGCCACGAGCAGGTCAGCGGCCTTCGGGTCCACCGGCTTCGCGGGGTCCGGCGCCTTGGCCGGTCTGGCTGCCGGCTGACTCTCCTCCCAGGCCGTCTGGGCGACGGTACGCAACCCGGCACCACTGCTGGCATCCAACGCATAGATCCCCTTGTTGCTCGGCCTGCCCGCAGGCTGGCCGGTGAACAGCAGATCCTTGCCGTCGCTGCTCCACGCGGGGTCTGCAGCCTGATCCAGAACCGTCCGGCTCGCCGTAGGCTTGCCCTCGGGAAAGATCCCGGTGAGCTGCTGCTGCTTGACCGCCGTGCCGTCCTGGTCGATCGCCGCAGTGTGCAAAACCTCCCGGTCCTGGTAGGCGATCCGGCCATCGGGGCCCCAGGCCGGCGATGCGCCATCGACGATCGGGCAGCCGGCACTGCGCAGCGCGCATCCTTGGGTGACCGGTTTCACCTCAGCGCTGCCCAAGTCGGCAACCCACAGTTGCGGCCGCGGCGCGATGAACGCGCCCGGTGCCGGCGGCGGCACCACTACCCCCGAGGGCGCAGCGGACCCGGCCGCCGCAGCCGGCGGAATCGTGGGACCCGGCGTTTCTTTCACATACGGTGAATTGAGCTCCGCGACATTGTTCCGCGGGTAGTCGCCGGCCTGCAGATCGACGGATCCGAAGACCTTGAACCCGTAGCTGGTCCCGCTGTACACGTCGAATTGGAACTGGAATTCCGCACCGGGTACCAGCGACGGCACCTTGCAGCGCAGACTCGCCGGAGTGCTGCCGGCAAGACAGCCCTGGGGGATGTTGCTCAGGTCGTCCGGGGTCAATGCGGGCAGCCCGTCATTGCGGATCGCATTAAGTTCGACGGCGGTCGGTTCACTCTGCCGGTCGCCGTCGTTCTTCACGTGCACCCCGACGGTGGTTCGGCCGAACCAGCCCTGCACCCCGGCGAACGCCGGCGGAGTCACGATCCTGGTCTCGTCGGCCAACCGCAACGACGGGTCGGCACCCCAGAAGGTCCGGGACAGCACCAGCTTCCTGCTGTCCGGGGAGAAGCTGGGACTCGCCTCGCTCCAGTCCTTGCCGGTGGCGGTCCCCGCTGGCAGCTGAGAAAGGTTCGAGATCGTGCCGTCGGCGGCATAGTCGCCGACGAATACCCGGGCTCTGCCCAGGGTCGATATTCGGCTGAACGCGATCCGTTTCCCATCCGGTGAGATGGCCGGCTCGCCGAGCCAGTCATTGGGTTCTTGGCCCTGGTACTTGAGCAACGTCGGAGTTTCCGCAGCCGTCGAGCCCGCCAGCTGGCCGATTTTGCGGCCGTCTTTCGTACGCTGACTCCACAACAGCGTGCCACCGTCCGGAGTGAACCCCGGCTCTCCGGCATCGGCAGCGGTCTTGGCGTCGCCGGGCACCGCGGGTACTTCGCCGCCGACGCTCCCGGAGCCGCCGTTGACCGGGCCGAGCATTGCCCGGGCGTCCTGCGCCGGCACCGTGTAGCCGATGATCGCCCGATCCTGGGCGTCGTCCTCGCTCTGGAACCGGGAGATCCAGGTCGGGTGGGACTCTGCCACACCCGGCCGGTCCGCGACGGCGGAAGCGTCCTCCGGATCGGCGATCAGGCGGGCATCATTCCAGTCGTTGCCCTGCAGGCGCAGCCCGGCTTGGAAGATGTCGCCGGCCGGGTCGCTCCGTTTGCTGCTGAATGCGATCCGGTTCTGCTCGCCGCCGAACGTCCAACCGGGTTCCCACGCAGATTCGTCGCTCTGCCAGATCCCCTGGTCCGGCGCGACTCCGAAGCCGCTCTGATCCTGCCACAGCGAGCTGACCGTCAAGGGTTCTGCCGCCTGCGCGCGCAACGCTGCACCGCCCCGGCCGAGCTGGAAACCGGCCAGGCTGCCGTCCGCCCGGTACCGGTTGGTGCTGAAGACCACCCACAGGGCGGTGCCCCGGCATCCCGGGCATCCCACGGAACCGGCTGCCGCACCCTGGTCGACGTCCGCGACACCCCCGTCGCCGACGATCCCCACGCTCGGCTTGCCGTCCGCGAAGTCTCCGGTGGTGAGCCGGTACTCCTCCGGCGCAGCGAGGGAAGCAGATCCTTGGATCGCCTCGAGCAGATAGATGCTGCCCAAGGCGTTGTCCTTGGTGCCGCTGAAGACCACGAAGTCGGTTCCTGGAACCCAGGACGGCCAATTGCGATCGCCGGCGCCGAAAGTGAGCTGGCGATTGGCGTAATTGCAATCCGCCGCGTCCGCTGCGTCGGCCTCCGGGCCGGCGAACGACGAACTCGGCGTGGCCAGCCACAACTGCCACTGCTTTCCATCGAAAGCCGAATACACGATCATGCCGCGGTTGCCGTGGATCGAACTGTGCGCTTTGGGCATCGTCGGCGAGCAGGTGACCCGGACTTCCCGGCCCTTGCCGTCGATCCGATAAAGATCCTGGCCGCCGTCCGGGGTGCTCCGGGTTTCGACGTTGTTTCCCACCGGCAGCGGATCGCCAGGGGCCGCCGCCTGCGCGGCCGCCGCCGAAGCCACCGCCGGTCTGGCCGTGGGCTCAGCCCTGGAGCTGCCGTCCTGGGGCAGGTTCGGCCAATCACGGTTCTGCCAGGAGTAATACGGCCGGGGACCGTCCTCGGATGGTTTGCCGTAACGGCGGAAAACTTCGGAAACGCCCAAAGTGTTCCGGTCCTTGCGATAAGCCAGCTGCGGCTCCTTGGCCGGCGCCAGAATTGCTGCGGCCGCGATCGGCGCCGGCTCGGAAGCAGCGGCCGGGCCAAGCAGCCCGGCGGCCAACGCGGCCGCCAGGCCGATACTGCGCAACCGCACTAGATCAGGCCTTCCCGCAGGGCGTACGCCACGGCGTGCGAGCGGTTGCGCAGTTGCAAACGGCTGGTCACATCGTGCACCACGTTCTTCACGGTCCGCTCCGAGTAACACAGCTCCTTGGCGATGTCCTGGGTGTCGAAGCCGTCGGCCAGCAGCCGCAGCACTTCGACTTCCCTCGGGGCTAGCCCGTTGAACATCATGCCGCGCGGCGACAGCACATGACGTTGCAATCTGCCCACTTGGCCGAGCAACTTGCCGAGCAGATCCGCCGGCACGGTGCCTTCCCCGGTCGCCGCGCCGGTGAGCACCGCAACCATGCGTTCCGCAGAGGCTTCGCTCCGACGGACCAGAGCCACGACGCCGGCCTCGGCCGCGTTGACCACGTCGGCTTCGTCCAGGTTCGCCGCCATCAACACGATCCGGCGGTGACCCGCCCGGTGGAATTGCCGCAAGGCACCCACTGTGTGTTCATCCAGTTTGTCGGCCAAGATCAGAATGACTTTCGCCTGCATCACATCGGCCGGTCCCACGATTTTCACTTCGGGACGCGGACGCAAGTGGCTGACCACCCCGGCCAGGGAGATCGGGTCGCTGGCGTGGACGTGCACGGCAATCGGCTCTGAAACGGTCATGGTTCTCGGTGTCTTTCTCTCGTTAAGGTCTGCGGCGCAGCTCTCCCCCCGACCTGCACGATTAGTCTGCACAATGGTTCTCAACAAGCACTCAACAAGCACTCAACGGGCAAAACCTTTGCCCGAAAGGACAGCCGGGTGGACGTTCCGGAGCCCGCGGCACCGGCCTAAGGTCAACATTGGCCCGCACTATCCGCTGCGCGGGCACCGCCTACAGGAGAGCACATGACCACCATCGCCACCCTTGACTCGACCCCGGTCACCCTGACCCCAGGGGAACGGGCAACGGTAGAGCTCGATATCCGGAACGACGACGCCATTGTCGAGGAATACCGTTTCGAAGTCCTCGGATTGCTCGCCGAACACTGCACCGTCGAGCCGAAGGCGATTTCGGTCTATCCCGGACAAAGCGAAACCGTCACACTGAATTTCGCGCCGCCGCAGGACTTCGCAATCCCAGCCGGCCCGGTGGCCTACGGGGTCCGGGTACTGCCCAGCGAGCATCCGGAGGCGGCGGTGCTTCCGGAGGGCGAGATCAGCATCGCCGCCTTCACCGCGGTGACCGCGGAATTGTTGCCGCGTACCAGCCGCGGTCGCGGCTCCGGAAAGCACCGGGTTGCCGTGGACAACCGTGGCAATATTCCGATTTCGGTGCAGTTTTCCGGCACCGACCGGCAAGGTGCCCTGGATTTCCGATGGAATCCGGAGACCGTCGAAATTGCTCCCGGGACCGTGGCTTTCGTGGACCTGGCGGTCAAACCCGTCGAGGGTCTGATCCGCGGCGAAGCGATCACGCATCCCTTCACGGTCGGCGTCCAACCGGTCGGCGGCGAAGAGATCGTGCTCGACGGGAGCCACCTGCAGGAGCCTTCGATGCCAGGTTGGCTGCCCAAGGCGCTGCTCGGTGTGGTCGGCGCAGCCGCGCTGCTGGCGCTCGCTTGGTTCTTCCTGCTCAAACCGACCATCGAATCCGCGGCCAAGGACGCGATCCAAGCCAGTGTGCAACAAGCGAACCAGAAGGCCGAGGGCGCCAAAGATTCGGCCCAGCTGGCCAAGGACGCTGCCCAGGCCGCATCGGACTCAGCCAACAAAGTCAATGCCCAAGCCGGCAAGCCACCGGTGGCGATCAGCACGTCGCCATTCAACCAGCGGTTGGAAACCCAGACCAAGGCCGGCAGCCAGAGCGAGGTCGAGCTCACGGTACCGGATCGCAGCACCATCAAGCTGACCGATCTCTCGTTGAGCAATCCGCAAGGCGACTTCGGCCGTTTGGCGATCAGCCTGGTCAACCCGGACGGCAGCCGGCAGAAACTCTTCGACTTCGGCATGGAGAACTTCCGCAATGCGGACCAGCACGTCGGCACCCCGATCGAATTCGCCCAGGGCCAAAAGATCGTGATGAGCGTGACCTGCAACAAAGTGGGCAATCCGCCGAATGCGCCGAGCCAGCCGGACGGATGCGATACCGGTGCCCTGTTCGTCGGCACCCAGACCACGGTCAAGCCGTAGCCAGATGCCCAGCGGACCCGCCCTGCGTGCCGGGGACACCTGCCTCTGCAGCCTTTCCGACGGACCCAAACCGCACCTCGGCGGACCCTTGACCCCGGCCGCCGCGGTGGCCACCGTGCTGATCGGCGGCGCGCCCGCCGCGGTGGCGAACCAGATTCCGGGCAGCATCCCCTGCGTCTCCCCGGTGCCGAACGGCATCGCCCAAGGCAGCGCCACGGTGTTCATCGGCGGCTATCCGGCTGCCCGGGTCGCTGATCTGTCCCTGCACGGGCAACCGATCATGCCCGGGCCCGGGTGCCCCACCGTGATCATTTCCGGATGATTGCCCGGCTTCGGCGCCGCCATGGAACAATTGCTCCATGGCTGAAAATATTCCGGGTACAGACACGCCCGCATCGACCGCAGTGAACTCGGTTCCGGACAAGCCGGCGTTGGAAGGCTTGGAAACCAAGCTCGCCACCCGCTGGCGCGAGGAAGGAACGTACGTCTTCGAACCGGAGACCAGCAGGGATCAGGTCTTCTCGATCGACACTCCCCCGCCGACGGCGTCCGGATCGCTGCACGTCGGGCACATGTTCTCCTACACGCAGACCGACGTGATCGCCCGGTTCCAGCGGATGCGCGGCAAAAACGTGTTTTACCCGCTGGGCTGGGACGACAACGGCCTGCCCACGGAACGCCGGGTGCAGAACTACTACGGCGTGCGTTGCAATCCGGCGACTCCCTACGACCCGGACTTCGCCCCGCCGGCCGAACCGGCCAAGAACGAACGGGATTTCATCCAAATCTCCCGGCGGAACTTCATCGAGCTCTGCGAAGAACTCGCCGTCGACGATGAAAAGGTCTTCGAAGACCTGTTCAGCACGCTCGGCCTCTCCGTCGATTGGAATCTGACTTACCGCACGATCGACGATGTCTCCCGGGCAGTGAGCCAGCGGGCGTTCCTGGCCAACCTCGCGGCCGGCGACGCCTATCTGGCCGAAGCCCCGACGCTCTGGGACGTCACCTTCCGCACCGCGGTCGCCCAAGCGGAACTGGAAGACCGGGAACGCCCTGGCGCCTTCCACCGGGTCGCCTTCCACCGGCCGGACGGCACGGACGTCCATATCGAGACCACCCGTCCGGAACTGATCCCCGCCGCGGTAGCCCTCGTGGCCCACCCCGACGACGAGCGCTACCAACCGCTTTTCGGCAGCACTGTGACCTCGCCGCTGTTCGGCGTCGAACTCGAAGTCAAGGCGCACCCCCTGGCCAAGCCGGACAAAGGTTCCGGACTGGTCATGGTCTGCACTTTCGGCGACCTGACCGACGTCACCTGGTGGCGCGAATTGGATCTGCCCACCCGCGCGATCGTCGGACGCGACGGCCGCCTCTTGGCAGACACCCCGGCCTGGATCACCGGGGCCGGCGTCGCCGCATACGAAACACTGGCCGGCAAGACCACGTTCAGTGCCAAAGAGACGATCGTGCAGCAGCTGCGCGAAAGCGGCGACCTCGACGGCGAACCGAAGCCGATCGTGCACCCGGTGAACTTCTATGAAAAAGGCGACAAGCCGCTCGAAGTGGTGACTAGCCGACAGTGGTACATCCGCAACGGCGGCCGGGACGCCGCCCGGCGGGAGAAACTGATCGAGCGGGGCAAGTCGCTGGAATTCCATCCCGCCTTCATGCGGGCGCGTTATGAAAACTGGGTGGCCGGGCTCAATGGCGATTGGCTGGTCTCCCGGCAACGCTTCTTCGGCGTACCGATCCCGGTCTGGTACCCCTTGGACGGGTCCGGCGAACCCGACTACGCCAACCCGATCCTGCCCGCCGACTCGGCCTTGCCGGTCGACCCGGCTGCCGAGCCGGCGCCGGGGTTCAGCGAGGCGCAGCGCGATCAGCCCGGCGGGTTCAGCGGCGACCCGGATGTCCTGGACACCTGGGCCACTTCTTCGTTGACCCCGCAGATCGTCGGCGGTTGGAGCCGGGATGAAAAGCTGTTCGGCAATGTCTTCCCGTTCGACCTGCGCCCGCAAGCCCACGAGATCATCCGTACCTGGCTGTTTTCCAGCATGGTCCGCGCCGACGCGCTGCAGGACGCCACACCCTGGCGGCACGCGCCGATCTCCGGTTGGGTCTTGGACCCGGATCGCAAGAAGATGTCCAAATCCAAGGGCAATGTGGTGGTTCCCACCGACACCTTGGAGCAGTTCGGCGCGGACGCGGTGCGCTATTGGGCGGCCTCGGCGCGCTTGGGCGTGGACACCGCGTTCGACGTCGGGCAAATCAAAATCGGCCGCCGCTTGGCGATCAAACTGCTCAATGCGTCGAAGTTCGTGCTCAATCTGGGCGCTACCGAAGCCAATGTGCTCAACGCGGAAGAAACCCCCGCATCGGGGACCCTGATCAATCCTCTGGACAAGGCGCTCCTGGCCCAACTGGCCGATGTGGTCGATCGGGCCACCAGCGCCTTCGAATCCTACGAGTTCGCCCGCGGACTGCAACTGACCGAAAGCTTCTTCTGGTCGTTCACCGACGACTACGTGGAACTGATCAAAGATCGCGCCTACGGGGCTGCCGGCCAAGCCGAACAGGCCAGCGTGCTGGCCGCATTGGCGACCACCTTGGATTCCTTGTTGCGCCTGTTCGCACCATTCCTGCCCTTCGCCACTGAAGAGGTCTGGTCCTGGTGGCGAACCGGCTCAGTGCACCAGGCCAGCTGGCCCGAAGCCGTGCGGTTGGGCGAAGGCGATTTGAGCATGCTCGGCACCCTCGGTGCGGCGCTGAGCGGGTTGCGGAAAGCCAAGTCCGAGGCCAAGGTGAAACAACGCACCGAGGTGCTCAGTGCCCGGATCGGAGCCCCCGCCGGCCAGCTGCGCCAGGTGCAGGACGGATTGGCCGATCTCAAAGCGGCGGCCAATGCCCGGGACCTGACCCTGGTCGAAGCCGATGAACTCGCCGTCGACGAAGTAAGGCTCGCTGAAGCCGAACTCGGCTGAACCACCACGGCGAACGGCGCAGCAGCCCATGGCTGCTGCGCCGTTCGCCATTAACCGCGGTTCAGCCGAATTGCGGCGATTCGGTGCGGCTGCGCTTGATCTCGAAGAAGTACGGGAAGCCGGCCAAGGTCACGGTCGCGTCCCACAGCCGACCGGCGTCTTCGCCGCGCGGGATCCGGGTGATCACCGGGCCGAAGAACGCGGTTCCGTTGAAGGCGACCACCGGAGTGCCTACTTCTTGGCCGACCCGGGAAATCCCGTCTTCGTGACTGGCCCGGAGTTCGGCGTCGAAGGTGTCTTTGTGCGCGTATTCGGCCAGCTCGGCGGGCAGTCCGGCTTCCGCCAGGCCCAATCTGATCGCCTCGTCGTAATCGTCGATGCCGTTATGGTGGATTTGGCTGCCGATCGCGTCGTACAACGGTTTGACTGCTTCGTCGCCGTGCAACTGCTGCGCCGCGATCACCACACGTACCGGGCCCCATCCTTTGCCCATCAGGGACTTGTATTTCTCGGACAAGCCGTCGCGGCCTTCGTTCAAGACCGACAGGCTCATCACATGCCAGGTCACGCTGATTCCGCGGACTTTTTCCACTTCACCGATCCACCGCGAGGTCACCCACGCGAAGGGGCAGAGCGGGTCGAACCAAAAATCTGCCTGGTTGCCGACCGGCGTCTGTTCGGCAGTTGCCACAGCGGTCTCAGTCATGAAGCGATCTCCTCGTGGGTGGGGGTGTTGACTCTGTCAATAACGCACATCTTCGCCCGGGCATTCCGAGGCTCGGGACAGGTTTCGGAGCGCAAGCCGGCAGCCGCTGACTAGGCCTGGAAGGTATCCCGGCCTTCCTTGACGTTGATCAAGACCGCTTTCACCATTTTGTCCTGCCAGGACTGGTTCCAGCCGCTCTGCGTATCGAACAAGGGCGAAAGCCAGAACAGCAGCCCCAGAATGCCGCCGGTGAACTGGTTGCCCAAGATCAGCACCGCGTTGCGGAGCAAAGCCAGCTTCCAGCCCACCGGCTGTCCGGTGTGCACCGAAACCAGGCGCAGGCCCAGGATCCGCATGCCGGGCGTCTGCCCTTTGACCGCGATGAACCAGGAGAAGACCACAAAATAGACCAGCATCGCGAGGGCGAACACTCCCACGACGATGAGCATGCTCCCCATGAGCTGGCTGAATTGCTGTTCCTGGGCGCCTTCGCTGAGACCGCGAGGCTGGGCCATGACGTTGAAAAGGTTCATGAAATACGGGATCAACCCGAGCAGGGTCAGAATCATGATCGGAATCCCGAAGATCAAACCGTCCAGGAGCCAATACAGGATCTGGTTGGTCGCACTGGCCGGCCGGGTACCGCTGAGCGGATGCTGCGGCGGAGCATAGCCGGGGTTCGGCTGTCCGTCTCCTGATCCGGGCTGGTACTGGCTCATGCAGACTTATTGCGCCGCTTGGCCACCACGTCGTGCGGAATCAGCGTCGGCTGGCCGCCTTCGCGGACTACGTCGGCGGTGACCACGGCCGAAGCGATGTCTTCCCGGCTGGGCAGCTCGAACATCACCGGCAGCAGGACTTCTTCCATGATCGCGCGCAGTCCACGGGCACCGGTACCGCGTTCCAGGGCCTGGTCTGCAATCGCTTCGAGCGCATCGTCTTCGAAGACCAAGTCGACGCCGTCCAGGTGGAACATCTTCTGGTACTGCTTGACCAAAGCGTTCTTGGGCTCGGTCAGAATCTGCATCAAAGCCGGCCGATCCAGATGCGAGACCGTGGTGATCACCGGCAATCGGCCGATGAATTCCGGAATCAAACCGAATTTGAGCAGGTCTTCGGGCATCACATCGCCGTAACCCAATTCGTCCTCGGCCAGCGCGCCCAACGGAGCGCCGAACCCGATGCCCTTCTTCCCGGCCCGGGCACCGATGATCTCCTCCAAACCGGCGAAGGCTCCGGCCACGATGAAGAGCACATTGGTGGTGTCGAT
>SXGS01109624.1_pt1 | contig 41609 bp, 36 predicted proteins | sample 3174681 | NCBI WGS metagenome assembly SXGS01 (sample SAMN11356861, study PRJNA531348) | freshwater metagenome | isolation source: freshwater sample F1-80 | place: China: Fuxian Lake, Yuxi | collected 2017-12-25 | reverse complement strand
GCTCGTTCAGGCCGGCACCTTCGAAGCGGGCGTCGTCGACTTCAAGGTCTTCGACCGCCTGGTCAAGGAGAAGAAGATCGACCCTGAGATCGCGCAGGTGATCTGGGTCACGCCGGAGTACGCCGACTACAACTTCACGGCACATCCCTCGCTCGACAAGAAGTTCGGTGAGGGCTTCACGAAGAAGCTGCAGTCCACGCTGCTCTCGATTCAGGGCGAGGACCTCAAGCTGCTCAGCGCGCTGGATCGTCAGGCCGACGGCCTGGTCACCTGCAGCAATGAGACCTTCGAGACCCTGCGCAAGACGGCGATCGAAATCGGCCTGCTGCGCAAGTAGCCCCCCGGCCGCTGCCCCTTCCAGTGCCCGGCTCTGAACTGCAATTACAGGCGGTGTGCGTGTCCTTTGGCACGCGCACCGTCCTCACGGACCTCAGCCTGAGCTTTGCTCCGGGCGAGTGCATCGCTCTGGTGGGCCCCAGCGGCGCCGGCAAGACCACGCTGCTGCGTCTGCTCAACGGCGCCCAAGCGCCCGCCGCCGGCGCGGTGCGACTCGACGGTCGCTCGCTCAGCGAGCTCACGCCGCCCCAGTTGCGCCGGGTGCGCGCCCGCATCGGGTTCATTCACCAGGACCTTTGCCTCGTGCCCAACCTGCGCGTCTCGCAGAATGTGATGCACGGACGGCTGGGACGCACCGGCCTGCTGCGTTCCCTGCTGCATGCGGCCTTTCCGCCGCGCGCCGAACTGCAGGAGATCCGGGCACTGCTCGATCGCGTGGGCATCGGCGATCGCCTGCACGAACGAACGGATCGACTTTCGGGCGGCCAGCGCCAGCGCGTGGCCATCGCGCGCGCCCTGCACCAGGAGCCGCAGCTGCTGCTCGCCGACGAGCCGGTCAGCTCGCTCGACCCACTGCGCTCGCGTCAGACGATCCAGCTTCTGATCGCGCTGGCGCGCGAGCGCGGGATCACGCTGGTCGTGAGTCTCCACGATCTGCAGCTGGCCCGCGAGTTCTTCCCGCGTCTGGTGGGCCTGCGCGAAGGACGCGTGCTCTTCGATGCTGCGCCGGAGCGGCTGAGCGAAGCGCAACTGACCGAGCTGTACCGCATTGAGGCACTCGATGATGAGCAGGGCGCTTGAGCAGGCACCGCCCTGGTGGCGCTCGCGGCTGGGACTGTTCGTGCTGCTGGGCTTCAGCGGCCTCGGCGCGCTGTTGTTGCTGGAAGCCCCCTTCTCCGGTCTCCTGCCGCAGGCCGGCGGGCTGCGCATCGTGCGCGAGTTCTTCGCAGCCATGCTGGAGCCGGCGCTGGACTATGAAAGCCCGGTGCCTGCGGGCACGCCATCGATCCTGAGCGCAGCGCTCGCCGGTGCGCGGCGCACGCTGGTCTTCGCCGCCGCGGGCATGAGCTTGGCCCTGGTGCTGGGCGTCACGCTCGGATTCCTGGGCTCCAGCGCCTGGTGGGATGAGGAACGCCACACGCGCGCCGCGGCCGGCCTGCGCCGTGCCGTCTGGCTGGCGGCCCGCGTGCTGATCACGCTGATGCGCTCGGTGCACGAGCTGCTCTGGGCGGTGCTGTTCCTTGCGGCCTTCGGACTCAACACCTTCGGCGCTGTGATCGCGATCGCCATTCCCTACGGCGGAACGCTCGCCAAGATCTTCTCGGAGCTGCTCGAGGAAGCACCGCGGGCGAGCGCGCGGGCTCTGGCCCAGCTGGGGGCCGGCAGCGTCCAGCAGTTCGTTTTCGGGCTGGTGCCGCGCGCGCTGCCCGACATGAGCGCGTACGCGTTCTACCGCTTCGAATGCGCGGTACGTTCCTCCGCCGTGCTCGGGTTCTTCGGCTTCCCCACCCTGGGCTACTCGATCGCGCAGGCGTTCGAGAACCTGCACTACCGCGAACTGTGGACCTACCTGTACTGCCTGATCGCGCTGGTGCTGCTGCTGGAGCTGTGGAGCGCGAGCCTGCGCCGGAGGTTCGTCGCATGAAGCGCGACTGGTGGCTGCGCACGAGCCTCGCCCTTCTGCTGGGGCTGGTGGTCTACAGCTGGACCTGCGGTGAGATCGAGCTCGGACAGCTCTTCACCGAACAGCGCCAGGCCAACCTGCGGCGCTTCGCGGGCGAGGAAATCGTGCCCTATCCGCTGCGCGAGACCGGGTTCAGCTTCTCCGGCTGGAGCAGCTGGGCCATGGAGCTGTTCCGTTCCCGCGGAGCACAGGCCTGCCTGGCGACCTTCGCGATCGCCTGGGTCGCGATCAGCCTCGCCGGCATGACGGGACTGCTGATGTCCTTCCTGGCGGCCCGCAACGCCATGCGCGCCCGCCCCTTCGAATCGCAGGGCGCTCCGGGCGCCGGATTCCGTGCACTGACCACCGCGGTGCGGGCACTGCTGGTCTTCCTGCGCGCGGTGCCCGAGTACATCTGGGCCTTCCTGCTGCTGGCGATGCTGGGGCCGAGTGCGTGGCCTGCGATCCTCGCGCTGGCCATCCACAATGCCGGCATCCTCGGCAAGCTCGGTGCGGAGAGCGTCGAAGCGCTCGACACGCGCACGCTGGCAGCGGTGCGCGAGCTGGGCGCGTCGCGCGGACAGGTCAGCGTGCTGGCGGCACTGCCGCTGGTCCTAGGCCGGTTCCTGATGTACTTCTTCTACCGCTTCGAGACCTGCGTGCGCGAAGCGACGGTACTGGGCATGCTGGGCGTGGTCTCGCTGGGTTACTGGATTCAGGATGCCCGCAGCAAGCAGTACTACGACGAGATGGTCTTCTTCGTGGCGCTGGGTGCCCTGATCGTGCTCGCGGCGGACCTGCTTTCGGCTTGGGCACGCGGAACTTTGCGGCGCATGCGCTAGGCTGTAGCCTCGCAAGCCATGAGCGCACCTCTGCTCGAGATCCAGGGTCTGGTGAAAAACTTCGGGAGCACGCGCGCTCTCGACGGTCTCAACCTGACGCTGGAGCGCGGCGCCTGCGGCCTTCTCGGGCCCAACGGTGCCGGCAAGACGACGCTGATCAAGCTGCTGCTGGGACTGCTCGAGCCGGACGCGGGTTTCGCGCGGATCGTGGGCCATGATCCGCGCCGCGCACAGGATCGGCTGGCGTTGCGTTCGCGGGTCGGCTACATGCCCGAGTCGGACTGCCTTGCGCCGGGCATGAGCGCAGTCCAGCTCGTCAGCCTGCTGGGCGAGCTCTCCGGTCTGCCGCGTGACGATGCGATGACGCGCACGCACGAAGTGCTCGACTACGTGGGCCTCGATGAGTCGCGCTACCGCCCCAGCGAGGAGTACTCGACGGGGATGAAGCAGCGACTGAAGCTGGCTCAGGCGCTGGTGCACGATCCGCCGTTCCTGCTGCTCGATGAGCCGACCAACGGCCTGGACCCCAAGGGACGCCGGCACATGCTGGACCTGGTTCACGATCTGGGCCGCGTCCAGGGCAAGAGCCTGCTGGTCTGCTCGCACCTGCTGCCGGACATCGAGCGCACGTGCGAGCAGGTGGTCGTGCTCGCAAAAGGACGCGTCACGCGGCAGAACCGCATCGATGACTGGCTGCACAAGGGCGGAACGCGTGTGCGCATCCGTTTCCAAGGCGAGCCCGAGGCACTGTCGTGCGCGCTGGAGGAACTTGGCCTCACGGTCGAGGCCCGCGACGGCCAGGAGTGGCAGTTGCTGGTACCGGAAAGCTGCACGGATTACGACGCGCTGTTCGTGGCGGCGGCACGCCATGGCGTCTGCTTGCGCATGCTCAAGCCGAGCAAGGAATCGCTGGAGCAGGCCTTCCTGCAGGAGCTGGGCGCATGAGCCGGCAAGCCAGCACGCACACGGAGATCTACCGCCCCTACGCGGGCCAGGCGGGCGTGCGCTCGTGGCGCTCGCTGCCTCTGGCGCGCGCCCAGATCGCGCGGGCCTTCCGCCGCAAGCTGCCGTTGATCCTGTTCGCGCCGCCGCTGATGGCCACGGTGATCTTCTCCTTCGTGGTCTACTCCAAGTTTGCGCTCGAGGCCGGCATCAACCCCACGCCGGGGGTCGACAACGATGCCCGCAGCCCGGCCGCGCTGATGGGCAACATGGCCTCCAACCTCATCCAGGTGAAGGAGCAGATCGTCGGATTCCATCTGGCGATGAACCTGTTCGTTCTGCTCGCCGTGGCCTGGTACGGTGCCGGCCTGATCGCCGAGGACCGGCGCGAAAAGGCCCACCTCCTGTACTTCGCCCGCCCGATCACGCGCACCGACTACCTGCTCGGCAAGTTCCTCACGGTGCTGCCGTTCGGCGCGGTGGCGACGGTGCTGCCGGGCATCGTGATCTGCGCCGTTGCGAGCTTCGCCTCGCCGGACTGGTCCTTCGTGCGCGAGGAAGGCGATGTCATCTGGAAGATGCTCGTCTTCTCGCTGGTGTCCCTGCTGTGCTTCACGAGCATCACGCTCGCGATCTCCAGCCTGTGTCAGCGCAAGACCCACGCGCTGGCGGGCACGCTGGGATTCTTCCTGCTGCTGCAGGGCATCGCGGCCCTGCTCTGGAGCCTCCAGCGTGATCGTTCGTGGCTGGTGCTCTCCCCCTTCGGCAGCCTGCGCCGCATCGCGGCCGGACTCTTCGAGATGCCGCGCACGCTGGGCATGCGCACGGACTGGAGTCTCTCGGGCTCCTGGGCTTTCATTCTGGGCCTGTGCGCGCTGAGTCTCTTGATCCTGTGGTGGCGCGTGCGCGTCATGGAGCGTGAAGGATGAGCGGGCCGCTGATCGAGGCGCACGGACTGTCGCGTTGGTACGGACCCGTCGTTGGACTCAACGATCTGGAGCTCGTCGTCGAGGGCGGCATCGTCGGCCTGCTCGGACCCAACGGTGCGGGCAAGTCCACCTTCCTCAAGCTCGTCGCCGGTGAGATCCGGCCCTCGCGTGGCACGCTGCGTGTGCTGGGTCATGAGCCTTTCGCCAACCGCGAGTACTTCCGCGCGCTGGGATTCGCCCCGCAGCAGGACTCGCTCTACGATGAGCTGACCGCTTTGGAGTTCGTCGAGTTCCTCGCGCGCCTCTCGGGCCTGAGCGCGCGCGATGCGCGCCTGCGCTCGCAGGCTGCTCTGGAGCGCACGGGCATGGCGGGCGCCCTGCACCGGCCGACGCGCGGATTCTCCAAGGGCATGCGGCAGCGCACCAAGCTTGCCGCCGCACTGGTGCATGGTCCGCAGCTGCTGGTGGTCGATGAGCCGCTGACGGGTCTGGATCCGCTGGGCCGTCGCGAGATGGTCGCGCTGTTCCAGGAGCTGGGCCGCGAAGGAGTGCACATCCTGATCTCCAGCCACGTGCTGCACGAGATCGAGAGCGTCACCGAGAACATCGTGCTGCTGCACCGCTCGCGACTGCTGGCTCAGGGCCGCGTCGGGGACATCCGCGCTCTGCTCAGTCGCTACCCCCACCGCTACGAAATCCGCGCACAGCGTGCGCGCGCGCTCGCCAGCGCGCTCCTGTCGCTGCCGGCCACCCACAGCGCGCGCGTCGCACCGGATGGACTGGGACTGACGCTGGAGACCTTCGCGCCGGCGGAGCTCGAGCGCGAGTTGCCCCGCATTCTGGGCGAGCTCAGGCCCGGCTTGGAGTCGATCGAGGGCACCGATGCCGGCCTCGACGCCGTCTTTGACTACCTGGTGGCCTGACCCATGTCGCACACCGGACTCCTCTTTCTGCTGTGGCGCACGCACCTCGTGCGGTCCTTCGCGCCGCGGCGTGTGTGGATGCTGGCCCTGCTGGCACTGCTGCCGGCACTGATCGCCGGCATTCTGAGCCTCGCGGCGCGCCGCGTGACGAGCCCCGAGGCCGTGACCAATCTGGCCTGGTTTCTGCAGGTGCAACTGGTCGTGCCGCTGGTCTCCCTGCTGGCGGGCATCGGCGTGCTTGCGCGGGAAATCGAGGATCGCACGCTGACCTATCTCTTCACGCGTCCAGTTCCGCGCGTCGCGGTGTTCCTCGGTCGCGCAGCCGGTGCCTTCAGCGTGGCGCTGCTGCTCAACGTGCTGGGCGCGCTGGCACTGCTGGTGGCGGCAAGCGGCATCCGCCTCGGGAAAAGTCCTGATGCAAGCGTGTTTCCGCTCGCGGCCTTCCCCGATGACGGCGTCAGCGTGTCCATCCTCGGGGCAGTGGTGCTCGGCAGCCTGGTGTACACCGCCCTGTTCGCCTGCATCAGCGTCTTCACCCGCCACCCGATGATCGTCGGGCTGGTCTACACCTTCGCCATCGAAAGCTTCCTGTCGAACCTGCCCGGCTCCAACCAGAGTCTGACGCTGCAGTACTGGCTGCGCTCATGGATCGCCGCCAAGGGCCATCCCATCTGGCAGCGCATCGAGGGCTTCGCCTCGGCGAGCTATGCGGACAGCGCGGAATCCGCGCTCCGCCTGGTCGTGATCGCTTCGCTGCTGCTCGCGCTGGGCGCCTGGCGCATCCGCCGCAAGGAGTACGTCTTCACTTCGTGAGGCGACGGTAGTACGTGCGCTGCACCGGCAGGTTCTGCGCGTCGAGATCCTCGGTCACGAACAGATCCGGCGAGAGAATGCGCAGGCGGTTGCTGGCGCGCAGGCGCGAGCCGCTGCGATTGTCGAACTGTTCCAGCGTGAAGGTGATGCCCTGGGCGCGCGGCTCGCCCAGCCCGCGCCAGATCGCCATGCCGCTGGAGACGCTGGTGATCATCGAGAGCTGGTACTCACCGCTGCGGTTGTCAAAACCCAGCCAGCCGTGCGTGGTGAAGTTGCGGCCGTCGATCACCGCGCGCGAGTCCCAGCGCAGATAGCGGCCATCAAGGATCCACTCCAGCCGAGCCTGTCCCTGCAGCGGGGTTCGGGATTCGGTTCCGTCGGCCGCGACCCGGGCGCTCTCCATCCGGAACTCTCCGGCGAGCGATTCCAGCTTGGCATGGCTCTTGCCCGGTCGGCTGAACTTCTCCAGCGCGTCGATTTGCTCCTCCATGCGCAACGGATCCTCTTGGCGCGTCGGCTGACGTACCGGTGCGGATGTGCTTTCACAGGCGGGAAGCACCGCGAGGGCGAGCAAGAGCAAGGGCTGCGGGCGCATGTCGAGGAGGACAGCAGCCTAGCGTCCCTGCCGGGCTTTGTCCTCGCCAAGGGACAGATCATGCATGGCACGGGATTCGCAACCTCTCCAGTGTCCGAAGCACCACATCCCATCCCCGCACACGCCATGAAGCACACCCTCCTCCGCCTGACCTTGGCCGCCCTCGGGACCCTTGCGTTCGCGCCGCGCGCCGATGCGCAGTTCATCGATCTCGCCTACTCGAAGAAGAAGGGCGTCTCGATCCATCTCTCCAACCGCCCCGCCCCGCGCATGTGGATGCCCGGTCACTACGAGGTGCGCATGGAGCGAACCTGGGTGGAGGGCCCTGAAAAGCGCGTGTATGTGATGCCGGTGCGCGAGACCCGCTTCGATTCCTGCGGCAAACCCTACGAGGTGGAGATGCGCTCAGGCTACTGGATGCTCGTGCGCGAACCCGGTCGATTCGTGGAACGCGAAGTGCGTGTCTGGGTGCCCGGACACTGGCGTCACTGCTGACCAGCATCTCACAGCACAGCCGACACGCTGTCTGGATGGGGCGGCGGTCGAGCTTACCCCCCGCGGCCACGGTGGCCGCGGGGTTCTTTCTTTTGCAGACGATCCAGCAGTCGCTGCCATGCTTGAGCTTCGCGCACCGGCGCGTGCAGGACGGCGATTCGGCGCGAGATGCGCTCCAGCCGAGCGACGAACCCCGGTTCGCGGAGAGCGCGCGCCATCAGCCTGCGAAGGGCGGCGGAATCACCCACGGCAAACAAACCGGGATGGCTCTCACCCAGCGTGCCGAGATTGCCCATCGCGCGGCTCGCCAGCACGCCGACTCCCGCGCACAGGGCCTCGATCAGGGCCGCGGAACTGCCCTCGATGCGTGAGGGCTGCACGAACAGCCAGGCACGCGCCAGCTCACGGCGCACTTCGGATGCAGACCGCTCGCCACGCCAGCGGTACGCAGGGTTGCGGCGCATCTGTGCCTGCACGCGCCCCTTCCATCCGGACTCCCATTCACCGCCGAGGTGCACGAGTTCCAGACCCGCCAGACCCCGCAGCGCACGCGCAGCGAGCAGCGGATCCTTGGCGGCGCGCAGATGACCGACCTGCAGAATCCGGCCAGCAACCGGTCGGCGTTGTGTCACGGGATCCTCACAGGACTGGCGAATCACCAAGCACTTCCTGCGCAGCGCTGCCGGCAGACGACTACGCGCCAGAGGTTCCAGCACCACAAGCAGATCCGCAGCCTTGAGTGCGTCCCGGGCAGCAGCCGTGGCGTCCAGGCGCGGGTGCAGGTCCGTGCCTGTCAGTACGAGCACGATCCGTCCTTGCGGGCGTGCGTGCCGAAAGGCGCGCACGGCGGCGGCCGACTTGCGGGCATGCAGAGCCACCAGCAGATCCGCGCGCTCCGGCTTGGTCACGATGCGGTGACCCAGACTGCGCAGGATGCGGGCATAGCGCTGCGCCGTGATCGCGTTGCCGGACGAACGCACGGCCGAGCCGGGGCAGGCGATCGCAATCTTCATGCGGGGTGATTGCCAAGTACGAGTGCGGATCGGACGATGGAAGGGGTCATGCGCACGCTGCCCTTGTACCTCGCCGGCGAGCCCCGTACGAGCGGTCAGGAACTCCCGGTGCTCGACAAGTACACCCAGGCCACCTTCGCCCGCGTTGCCAAGGCCGGTCCGCGCGAGCTGGAGCAGGCCATCACGGCCGCCCACGGGGCGCGCGCAGCCTGTGCGGCGCTGCCGGCTTGGAAGCGCCGCGATGCGCTGCTGCATGTGGTCCGGCGCTGCGAAGAACAGCGCGAGGAGCTGGCGCGCACGCTGTGCGCCGAAGCTGGCAAGCCGCTGTGCGACTCGCGCGGCGAGGTCACGCGTCTCATCGACACGCTGCGCATCGCGGCCGAGGAAGCCACACGCATCGGCGGCGAGTGGATTCCGATGGATGTCAGCCCGCGTACGCAGGGCCGCATGGCACTGAGCCGCCGCGTGCCCGTGGGTGCCTGCGCCTTCATCACGCCGTTCAACTTTCCGCTCAATCTGGCGGCGCACAAGCTCGCTCCGGCCCTGGCCGCGGGCTGTCCCTTCGTACTCAAGCCCGCCAGCGCGACCCCTGTCAGCGCGCTGATGCTCGGCAGCTATCTGGCAGAGTGCGAGCTGCCGCCCGGCAGCTTCTCGATCCTGCCGATGGACGCCGCCGATGCAGCGCCGCTGGTCGAGGATCCGCGCCTCTCGTTGCTGTCCTTCACCGGCTCACCGACCGTCGGCTGGGACATGAAGCGGCGCGCAGGAAGGAAGAAGGTCGCGCTGGAACTCGGCGGCAACGCGGCCGTGATCATCGAGCCGGACACGCAGCTGGAGGACTGCATCGAGCGCCTGCTGTTCGGCGCCTTCTATCAGTCCGGTCAGAGCTGCATCAAGACCCAGCGCATCCTCGTGCACGCCAGCCTGTACGAGGAAGTGCGCGCACGCCTGCTTGCCGGCCTGAGCCGCTGGCCCAGCGGAAATCCGCATGAGGAGCATGTGCGCCTGGGACCGCTGATCGACGAGCGCGAGGCCATGCGCCTGGAGCACTGGATCCGGGAAGCACAGAGCCGCGGCGCGCGCGTCCTGTGCGGTGGAAACCGCAGCGGCGCCGTGCTGGAAGCCACGCTGCTGGAACAGGTCCCGCCGGGCTGCGCGATCCTTGACGAGGAGGCCTTCGGGCCGGTGGCGGTCTTGAGTGCCTACACGGACTTCGAAGCGGCGCTGCAGGAAGTCAACCGCTCGCGCTTCGGACTGCAGGCGGGAGTGTTCACCCGCGACATCCACAAGGCGCAGCGTGCCTGGAGCGAGCTGGAAGTCGGTGCCGTGCTGATCGGCGATGTGCCGAGCTTCCGCGCCGATCACCTGCCCTACGGCGGTGTCAAGGACTCCGGCCTGGGCCGCGAGGGCGTGCGCTCCGCGATCGAGGAGCTGACCGAGCCGCGTCTGTTGGTGATTCGGACGCCGCCCGCGTAGGCGATCGCGCAAGCTGATGAGCGCGCGCCAGCAGCGCATCGAACATCTGCGGCGTCAGTCGTCCTGTGAACGTGTTCTGCTGACTGACATGGTAGGAGCCCAGCAGATGTACGCCCGCCAGCTCAACCTGGGCCCCGTGCGCGAAATTCGGCCGCGCGGCGAAGCGCGCGATCCCCCGGCGCTGCGCGAGATCTAGCGCGGCATCCCACGCGATGCCGCCCAGCGCCACCCAGACACGGGCGCGCGTCAGGGCCGCGCACTCCCGATCCAGCCAGTCGGCACAGGCTTCGATCTCGTCGGGTTGCGGCTTGTTGCCGGGCGGCGCGCAGCGCACCGCTGCGCTGATCCAGACATCCTTGAGGCGCATGCCATCGTCGCGGCCGACCGAATGCGCCTGACTGGCCAGTCCGAGCCGGTGCAGCGCGCTGTAGAGAAAGTCGCCGGAGCGATCGCCGGTGAACACGCGCCCCGTGCGATTGGCACCGTGCGCTCCGGGCGCCAATCCGAGCATCCACATGGCCGCCTCGGGATCCCCGAAGCCCGGCACCGGCTTGCCCCAGTAGCTCTCGTGCGCGTAGCTGCGGCGCTTTTCGCGCGCGACCTCCTGACACCAGGCCACCAGTCGCGGACAGCGCCGACAGCGCACGAGCCGTGCTTCCAGCGCTTGAAGCACGTGGCGCTTCACCATCGCTCGATCCGCCGACAGGCTTCCTGCAGTGCGTCCTCTTCCTTGGCGAAGCACACTCGGATCCAGCGCTCGCCGGCATTGCCGGTGAAGAAGGCCGTGCCGGGCACGGTGGCGACCCCGACCTTCTCCAGCAGGTCCATCGCGGCGCTGCGTGCATCAGAAAAACCGCGTCGTGACACATCTGCGAGCACGTAGTACGCGCCCTGCGGCCAGACCGGCGCGAGGCCGGCGCGCGTCAGCGCCTGACAGGTCCACTCTCGCTTGCGGGCGTACGAGTCCCGCAGCTCGGTGTAGAAGCTCTGCGGCAGCGAGAATCCGGCGGCGACACCGTGCTGCAGCGGCGTCGGAGCGCAGATGTAGTACAGATCGTTGACCAGCGCGATGGCCCGCGCCCAGTCCTCGCGCGCCACGGCGTAGCCCAGACGCCAGCCCGTGATGCTGAAGGTCTTGGAAAGGCCCATGATCGTGACGCTGCGCTCGCGCAATCCGGGAACCGTAGCCGCGCTGATATGCTCGCGGCCGTCGTAGGTGATCGACTCATAGATCTCGTCGGTGATCACCACCAGATCACGTTCCACGGCAACGCGTGCGATCAGCTCCAATTCGGCGCGCGTGAACATCTTGCCGCCGGGGTTGGCGGGCGAGCACACCACGATGGCGCGCGTATTCGGCCGCAGGCTGGCGCGCAGGGCAGCCTCGCTCAAGGCGAAGTCGGGTGCATCCAGACGCAGGTACTGCGGCTCCAGCCCGGCTACGAGCGCCGTGTTGACGTGATAGCCGTAGAAGGGCTCGAACACGAGGATGCCATCGCCCGGATCGAACAGCGCGTGCAGCGCCGCCGTGTAGGCGCCGCTCGCCCCCACCGTGACCACGATCTCGCGCTCGGGATCCGCCCGCAGGCCGTTCTCACGCTCCAGCTTGCCCGCGATGGCTTGACGAAGCGCCGGAACCCCTTCCATGAAGGAGTAGGTGCTGCGCCGCTCGAGGATCGCCGCGATGGCTCCGTCCCGCACGGGCAGCGGCGTCGGCAGGTCGCAGATGCCCTGACCGAGGTTGATGCCGCCGACGCGCTCGCACTCGCGCGTCATGCGGCGGATGTCGGATTGCACGAGGCCCTGCAGTCGGCGAGAGGTCCGGCTCATGGCCACACGCTAGCGCAAGCGCGCTCGGGCGCGCTAGGCTGCTGGGCGATGATCCTGATCGCCCTGTTGTTGGCCGGAATCGCTGCCGAACCCTGGGTTGTCCCGGCGCGGGAGCTCGCCGAGCTCGGATCGCGCGAGGCAGCTCTTCAACTGCCCTCCCAGCCCTACCGCCTGCAGGGTGGCAGGCACACTGGCCGCTCCGGGCTGATCCTGCGCTGCGAACAGGACAGCGTGCTGTGCCGACTGCATTGCTCTCCGCCGAGCGGCAGCCTTGAGGTTCGCGGCGGGGCGGAGGGAAAGCTGCTGCGCAGCGTCCCCTTGAGCGAGCTGATGAGCAACGCAGAACGCTTCTCCAACACCAATCCACCGAGCTGCGGCAAACCGCTGGAGATTCGCGCGGGCGAGAGCCTACACTGGAATCACGAAGGCGAAGGCACGGCCCGCTGGGTCCTGCGAGTGCCGACCACGCGCAGCGTTCCCGCCGGCGCGGCCGCTTTGCAGCGCGCGCGAGAGCTCTTCGCCGCGCCACCGGCGCTCCCCGACGGAGAACAGGCCTTTCAGTACTCGCTTTCGCAGAACGATCCGGCGGGCACCCTGACCTGCATCGATGACAAGCGCGCCCGGGGCCCGGCCTGCGTCAGCTCGATCGTGCTGCGTGTCGACGGACCGAAGCCGGAGGAGAACATCAAATTCCTCTTCGTGCGCATGAGTTTCGATGGGGAGGAGACGGTCGTGGCGCCGCTTCTGGCGCTGTTCCGCTGCGTCGAACTTGATCCGCGCTTCCGTGCGCGCTCCGGCCGCGACTACGCGCTGCGCTGGAAGCTGCCCTACCGCGAGAAGTTCGACTTCATGATCGAGAACCTGGGGCCGCCCACCACGCATGTCTCGGGCGCGCTGTATGTGACGCCGTGGAACTGGGATGAGCACTCGCTGCACTTCGGGGCCGTCTGGCTCAAGGCCCGCGAAGCGCGCACGCTTGAGATCACTGGCACCGGAGCCGTGCTGGGGATTGCGCCGGCTGTGGCCACGCGCGAGACCTTCGACTGCCCGCTGCGCATCGACGGTGAGGAGCTGCTGCTCGAAAGCGGGATCGCACGCCTGGATCGTCCGATCTTCCAGAGCAAGCTCGAGCTCACGCTGACACCCGCAGGCCAGACCCTCTTGCTGCTCGGCCTGCGGCCGGGCGTGCGCGCTCCGCTGCGCTTCGCCGCGCCGGAGGACTGGGAGTCACTGTCCGGCATTCCCTGAACACCGCCAGCGCTCCAGCGCCGAGCGCACGGCATCGTCCGAGCCCGTGATCGCCAGTCGATCCTGTGCCTGCAGGCGTTCATTGCCGCCGGGCAGGACGAGCTGCGCGCCTCCGCGCTGTATGGCGACGACGCTGATGCCGCAGGCCGAGCCAAGGCCGGCCTCGTGCAGCGTCAAGCCGATCGCCGGATGCTGCTCGCCGACGCTCAGCGCGTGCACATCCCCCACACCCGGCAGCAGTTCGTTGACCAGATCCATGCGCGTGTTGGGCATGCCGCCGCTCTTTGCCAGAGCTTCCAGCACCAGTTCCGCACCGGCCCGCATGTGCCCGTCGAGATCCGCCGAGCTGCGCCAGATCATGGAGATCAGCAGCAGGGCGAGCAGCGCGAGCAGGCCCACGCTTGCAAAGCCGGGCAGGAACGGCTCCGTCAACGCGAGCGTCGGCAGGGCGACCACCAGAAGCACCGCCACCTGCAATCCTGCGCTCAGCGCGCGCCGGGGTGTCTGCGCGGCGTCCATGCGGCCCTTGCGCGCAGGCAGCGCCATCTCCGCCAGCACGGCGCCAAGTCGGCGCGCGCCGCGCACCATGCCGAGCAGCGGCCACAGACAGACCAGCAGGAATCCAACCAGCACCACCGTACGCGCCAGCCCCGGAGCCAGCCCGGCACTGTCGCCCAGGCGGGTCGCGAGGCGCGTCTCGACCAGCGTACCGGTGATCAAGAGTCCGATGATGAGCAGAGCGTCGATGCCGACCCGGAAGATCGTGCGGCGTACGCTCTTCCAGCGAGTATCGCGCGAGGACTGCTGACGCAGCGCCTCCAGCCAGGATCCGTACAGGCTCGCGAAGGTCGAAAGCCGGCGCGGCAGAAAGCGCTCGATTCCGGCCGCGATGCGGTCGGAGCGCGCGATCAGGATCGGCGAGCTGAAGGCCGCCACGCTCGCCACGCCGACGATCAGCGGATAGAAGGACTCGCGCGCCACGCCGCTGCCCGCACCCAGTGCGGCGATGATGAATGAGAACTCTCCGATCTGCGCCAACGAGAGCCCGATGCGCAGCGCGGTGCGGGTGTCGCTCCCGGTCAGCACCGCTCCCAGCGCCACGCCGAAGACCTTGCCGAACAGCACAAGCAAGCTCAAGGTCAGTGCGATCGGCCAGTGAGCCGCGATCTGCACGGGATCGATCAGCATGCCCACCGACACGAAGAAAATCGCGAGGAACATGTCGCGCACCGGCTCGATGCGTCGTTCGATGAACTCGCCGTGGCCCGACTCGGCCACCAGCGAGCCCGCGAGGAACGCGCCCAGCGCGACGGAATAGCCGGCCGCATCCGCGATCAGGGCCATTGCGAAGCACAGCCCCAGCGCAGCAATCAGGATCGTCTCACGCCGACCGAGGCGAATCGTGAACGCGATCAGGCGCGGCACCAGAAGCCAGCCAAGCACCAGCACCAGCACGATGAACAGCAGCAACCGACCGGCAGCGGCTGCCAGTCCGCCCATATCCAGCTGCGCGCCGTTTGCGACGACCGTCAGGGCAGCGATCAGCAGGATCGCGACCAGATCCTCGAAGATCAGTACGCCGGTGACAAGCTCCTTGATGCGCGGCTCAACCTCCAGCTCTCCGAAAACCTTGCGGATCAGCGTGGTGCTCGAGATCGCCAGCGCTCCGCCGGTGAAGAGCGCCTCGCTCGTGCTCCAGCCCAGGCTCCGAGCCGCCACGAAACCCAGCAGCAGCATGCCTCCGACCTCGAGCAGTGTCACGAAAGCGGCACTGGGCCCCAGTTCCTTCAGTCTGCCCAGCCGGAACTCCAGACCCAGCGAGTACATCAGCAAGGTCACGCCCAGCTCGCTCAGGGTCTGGAGCGTCTGGCGGTCTTCGACCAGCGGCAGCAGCAGGTGCGGCCCCAACAGCAAGCCGGCCAGCAGATAGCCGAGCACCACCGGCTGGCGCAGGCGCTGAAACACCAGGCTGGTGACGGCGGCCACGCACAGGACCAGCGCCAGATCGCGCAGGAATGGTGCGGAACCACCGATGGCCAAACTGAGCAGCATGCATCGGTACTGTGCCGGACGAGGCGAACGCTTGCCAGCGGCAAGGCACAGGCTCTAGCCTCAGGCGATGCTCCTCGCCATGTGGCTGGCACTGGGTTCGATGCTGCAGCTCGCGCCGCAGACACCGTTGGCGCGTCTGGTGCTCGAAGCCGGCGCAAGTTCCCCCGTCACGCTGCGCGCGACGCTGCCCGTACCACCGGATGCGCCGCTCGACAGGCTGGAGATCGAAAACCTCGACGCGGCTCGGACGCGGATACCGGCTCAGGTCGAAATCGTGACGCGTGATCCACAGGGTCGGCCGCGCGTGGTGGAGTTGATCGCCCGGGTGGATCTACCGGCGCAGCCAGGGGAACACACCTACGCCGTGCACGCCGCCCCGGAGTCCAGGCCGGCGCCCTTCCCCGAGCCGTCACGTGTGCCGGCGATCCTGCTGCGCGCGGAGGATGTCTTTGGCCATCGCTACACGGCGGAACTGAGCGGTGATCGCGAACATCCCGGATTCGGTTCGATGCGCTGGACGAAGCAGGGCCGCTGGCTGCGCGAGCGCAAGGTTGCCGGCGTGATGGTTCCCGAGATGACGCAGCCCGGGCAACCGCCTCCGCTGCCGCATCTGATGGGCGTCCATGCCTACCTCACCGAACTGGCAGGCGAGCCCACGCTGGGCCTGACTTTGCGCGTGCACAACGGACTGACGGGCGGAACGCGCGGACAGGATCCTCTGGAGTCCTCTGCAGGTGCGCTGTACTGGAAGAGTCTGGAGCTGTGCGTACCGGCAGGCTGGCAGGTGCTCGCGCAGGTGCGTGATCCGTTCTTCGGTAAGGCGCGCATCGAGGGAGCATGGAACATCGTGCCGCTGGTCAAGCCCAACACGGACGGTTCGCTGCACTTCATGCCGCCGCAGTTTCAGTTTCACCGGCGCCTCGCACTCGCGCCCGCCGGCACTGAAGCGCGCGCCGCCGACTGGCTCGCGCAGCGCGGCCTGGGCTTCGCAAGCCTCGAAGCCGGAGGCTGGTCGTGGGTCAACCCCGCGCTGGCCGCGTACTTTCCGCAGGCAGCGACGCTGGCGGGCCCGGATTTTTACGGCAAAGGCGGCCGCAGCGGCATCCGTGCGCGTGAGACGGAGCGCATGCAGAGCTACGCGCGCGCGCTGGAGACCGGCGAAGCGCACGGCTGGTATACGCACGGCCGGGTGATGGGCTGGGCCCATCCCTGGTTCGTGCCGGGCGAAGGCGGCCCCGGAGGCGAAGGCATCTCGCTGATCGAAGGGCACTACGCGGTCGCCGGTGCTTCGCGAGCGGCCTACACGCATCTGGAACTGCTGCACCGCATGAACGCCTGCCGCCAGAGCGAGGCGGTCTGGGATCGGCGCGGCGAGCCCGTCGGTTACGAGCGCTGGCTGGATGACAAGGGCGTGATTCCCTTTGATTACCGCACGCACGGCATCGTCCGGATCCCCTGCTTCACGCTGCCTTGGCAATGGGGAGCGCCGGTGAGCGCGCAGGTGCAGGCGGTGCACGAGCGCGGTCTGCGCCCGCACTACGATCAGGGCAACTGGCATGAGCGCTACGGTCAACCCAAGAGCGCCAATGACAGCCTGCTGTACTGGTGGCCGCACGATGACCAGCACTGGGTGCGCTGGACCAAGCAGGCCAAAGCGCTGGCCTGGCTGGGCAACGACAGCCTCGCCAAGGACGACCTGCGCCTGTCTGCGGAGTTGTTCCGGCTGATGCTGCACGAAAGTCCGCACACGGAAGCTTCCTGGTCAAAGGGCATCACGCTGCGCGTGCACCAGCAGCGCGTGGCGCAGCATCCCCACCAAGGCGACTGGCTCGGCCGCGAGCATGCCTGGGGCATCGACGCCGTGTGTGCGGCCTACGCGCTCTCCGACGACGCCTTCCGCGCGCGCTTCTTCCCATGGCTGCGCTCCGTGAGTCAGCTGCTGCTCGATGCGGAGCTGCCCAACGGTCTTGTGATGCGTTTCCTGAACCGCATTCTCGATCCCGAGCAGCGCTGGATGATGCAGCAGAGCTTCGAGAGCCTGTTTCTCACGCATGCAATGCGCTGCATGAACGAGACCGTATTCCGCGGCGTCGACGATGCGCGCCGAGCGGAGCTCGAAGGACTCGTGCTGCGCGGGATCGAGACGCTCTACTTCGGCCCGTTGTTCCAGCGCATTCCCGACAACTGGCAGCCCGATCCGGCCATGCCCACCCGCTTCGTTCAGGGACCGCGTCAGGGCATGGCGATCGCGCTCAACGACAACTACGCCACGGCGCCCTTCTGCGATGCGAAGGTGTACGGGCCTGACTACCAGCCTGAGGACGGCTATGTCGGCAATGTGGAGTACTTCCACTGCGCGTGGGCGCTGGACTACGCCTCACGCATTGCGCCGACAGAGCAGGCCGAGCGGCTGCGCCGCCGCATTCTCGACTGCGGAGTCCCCGACGCGAGCTTCTCCGCACGCTATGCCGCCTGGCAGAAACAGGCGCCGGATGACTCGTACGACAACAGCGCCAACTGGGTCGAGTTCGCCGGCTGGCTGCAGCGCTCAGGGTTGACGAAGTCCCGCTGATTCCCCGCCGCACAGTCTGGCGCGGGCCTGCGGATGAGCATCGAGTGCCGAGCCCAGCTGGGCACACACGTCCGGGATCTGCAAGCCGACGAGGACCTCGGCGGCCAGGCCGGCGATCCCCGGCTCAGGTCGGCTCAGCGCTGGAATCAGGGCTTCCGCCACCGCCCGACGCCCGATGCGCACCGTACTGAATTCGCGCAACGCGGCGATCGCTTCGGACGGCGCTCCACCCCGAACGGCTTCCGCGAGAGCGGACAGGCGTGTTTCCTGCCACGTGCGCTGCGAGTCGAGCCAATCCTGCCACGCTCCGGCATGCGCCGGCAGCGCCAGACCGCTGACCTCACGCAACGCTGCCTGCGCCGCTTCACGGACCTTGGCTTCTTCATGACCGAGAGCCTGCACCAAGGCTCCCAGCGCCGCGCCATCGTCATAGCGCGGCAAGGCCGCGCAGAGCATGCGAGCATACTCCGCCGCGGCGAAGGTCAACTCACCTGCCATCCAGGCGCTCAGCTCCGGCACATGGCACTGCGGTAGAGCACGCAGCTGGGCCACGCAGGCCGGGGCCAGCGGCGGAAACTGACGCGCGCAGGCAAAGAGCACATTGACGGCCCGCACATCACGCGAGGCACCCAGGGCATCCACAAGCAGCCGCGCCGGGCCCTGAGACGTGCGGCGCAACGACGAGTTCACGGCGTCCCATGACTTCGGTTCCCTGGCGATCATGCGGGTAATCGCGGGCACGACCCGCTGCCGTGCCTCGCGCGTGGCCTGTCCGTCTTCGCGCAGCGGCACCAAGGCCAGCATTCGGTCCAGATCGGCGGCCTCGCCGATGTCCCCCAGCAACTCAATTCCTCCCAGAGCGGTGCGCACCTCGACGGGACTGACGCTCAAGCGTGCATCCAGCGCACCACGTACCTGCGTGCGCGGCAACTGCCGCAAGGCCGACAGAACCAGCTGGGTCTGCGGCTCACTGAGGATCATGGGGGCCTCCGTCTCGGCCGTCTGGGGCACGCGCCCCACGCACAGGATCTCCACCAGAGCAGGAACCGCCGGCGTACCCAGTTGCGTCAGGCTGCGCACGATGCGCTCGGGGGCGGCGGTCTGGCTGCGAGCCTGCCGCAGTTGCACCGCGGCAGCGCGATGTTCAGGACTCAGCTCGCCCGGCCAGGGCTCCGTCTGTGCAGCGGCCGGGACGCTGCCGACCATGAGCACGCCGGCGAGCAGACCGTGAAGCATCAATCCTGCCACGGCACTTCCCTCCAGCACACGGTCTCGAAGGTCGGAACGCCGCTCGCCGTGGCATCGATCAACGCCTCGTCGAAGTGGAAGGTCGCATTGCTGTCGATGTCGATGCTGCGCGCCATCAGCGAACCGAACAGCTCGAAGTTGCTGTCGAGAACCACGCGCGCATTGGGAGCATACACGACACCCCAGATCTTAGAGTTCGAGTCGAACTCCACCGTATCCAGCTGCACCGTGACCTCCGGGTTGATGACATTGTCGGAGAGCAGGTTGAGAGCGATGCTGATCGGCTTGTTGCTCGTCGGCCAGATCTGCGAGTTCGAGTTCATGATGAAGTTGTCGATGACATGAAAGGTCACCGGACCGTTCGTGTCATCGACGATGATCTTCGATCCTGAGTTCAGCACGAGGTTCGAAGCCACGATGTTGGCGGGACCCGTGATGGTCAGCGTCTTGTTGGAGCCCACCCGCAGTGTTCCGTAGGTGCGGTTGCTAGAGGGCAGCGTGGTCGCGCTGTTCACCGTCAGGCTGCCGTAGTTGGTGTACGTCGGCACCTGGATGGCAGGGAACTCGATGTCTTCCGTGGCATTGGCGGTCGAACCCCACACGATGGCATTCCCCAGCACTGTCGCGGTGTGATTCATGCCGGCAATGGCATCTCCCCACACCTTGGCATTCTGATCGAGTCCGACGTTGCCATTGGAACCGACATCGCCGTTCGTGCGTGCGTACTGCAACGAACCCGAGCCGTTGGTTGCCTGCGCCGCATAGCTGCCCAGATTGGAGTTGTAGCTGTCAACCCGAGCGTTGGAGTCCATGTGCAGGAACTCCTTCCCGAAGGCACCGAAGCGCCAGATCGTGTTCGGGACTGCTCGAACGACCAGTTCCTGACGCGCGCCGGCGAAGTCTCCAAGGCCGGTGGCGGTGAGACGGCTGAGCCCGTTGCCCATGTCAACGCTGGTCACGTAGAAGCGACCACCTCCCCAATCCAGGGGTGACTGCTGCGTGCCCAGTGTAGGCACCTGACCGGTCTGGAGCTGGAACATGGCCTGCGTGAGGCCAGCCTGGCACAGGTAGTCGGCCTGTATCGAGGCCTTGGCGCCTCCTTGCTCACCGGCATCACGCAGAGTGATCGCCACCATCGCGGTCGAAAGGCCCATCAGGCCGGCGACGCAGACCGCCATCGTCACCATTGCACTGCCACGCTTGTCGTACTTCATTGCTTCTCTCCTCAGTTCCTCAGGACCACGGATGCGTCCAGATCGATGCGCAGAGGCTCGCCCTCGCGGCGTGCCTCAAGCACCGAAAGATGAATCCGCAGCAGATCTCCCGTGCGCTGCACATGGAATCCGGTTTCGTCCACGATCCCATCACTGTCCTCGTCGTAGCCGTTGGCACCCTCGACGCCGGCCATCGGGCTGATGTTGGTGCAAAGCACCGTGGGAACGCTGGTTCCGGCTTTCAGCAGCACCAGGCGGCACTCGTCCGTGAGTCCGTCACCGTCGTCGTCGAGTCCGTTCGCGCCATCGGCCGGATCAGACTCCAGCATCAGTCGCGAAGGGTTCTCCCATGTAATGACACCGGTTGCCGAGACCGCTGCGGGCCTCTGGTAGATGATCGACGAACTGCCGACGACCGAGTTGGGATCCGGCACCAACAGGGACTGCGCCACGCCGGTGAGTTCGGATACAACGCGGTTGAGTGCACGCTGGCCGCGTGCCTCGAGCTGGGAACGCTCGATCAGCGATTGCGACTGATCATTGCTCATGTTCTGGAAAACTCCCACCGAGCCCAGCACCAGTCCCAGCACCGTGACGGCGACCGTCATCTCCAGAAGCGTGTAGCCCGCGCGCTTGGTTCGAAACTTCATCAGTAGTTCCCCAGCATGGTGTCCAGCTGTACGCGACCGATCCCCGCCGCTCCGTTCCACTCAACAACGACGCGCACCGGCAGCACTCGGTAGTCGCTGGCATAGTTTCCGGCTGCGTCGATGTTCCCGTCGCCGTTGAGATCGCGCGGCATGCCCCAGCGCGCATCCTGGACCGATTCACTCAGTACGCCCGGAGCGTTGGTCGGTGTCGGAAACACAACCTCACCGACCCGGCCATCCGGATCGTTGAGTCGCGGCGAAAGCCCGGGGACATCGAAACGATGCCCGGGAGCAGTGGCGGCACCACCCGGATCGTCCGAGCTGTCGCCGTTGTAGCGACGGAACGCTTCCGGAAAGGCCTCGGCCTGGATGCGCTCCAACACGGCGCGCGCGGCCTGGGTCGCCTTGGCAGCCTCGCGCTTGGCGACCTGTGCGCGCTCAACGCCCAGCATGGTCCGCGTGAACCCCAGCACGCCAAGCAGGAATACTGCCAGCGCGATGGTCACTTCCATCAGCGTGAAACCGCGCCGCTGGCGCGCCGTCGTTGCCCGTTCTGCCATGAATGCCTGCCTTGCCGGAAGCCTGCCAAGGCTCATCCGGCATGGGAGACATCGGATACCGCCGCGAACCCGCTCAAGCCAAAGCGGAAAATGTGGCCGGGGTGTGACTTTTCAGGCCAGCAGGCGACCAACCAGGCGGGCGAAGCGACCGGGGTCCGCCAGCGGTGTGCCCTCGCTCAGCTGGGCCTGACCATGCAGCACTTCGATCAGTTCCTCGCGGCGAGTTCCCGCAGGCTCCTGCATCAGTCGCTTGACCAGACCGTGTTCCGGGTTCAACTCCAGGCAGCGCCTTTGCTCGGGAACAGGTTGACCGGCGGCCTTGAGCATGCGCTCCATGTGCGGTGACAATCCGCCCTTCTCGCTGGCGAGAGCCGCCGGACTCTCGGAGAGCCGCGCCGAGAAGCGCACGGAGGAAATATTGTCCTTGAGCTGCGTTTCCATGGCGCTGAGGAGCTCACGCTGCTCTCGGTCGAGCGCCTCCATCGCCTCCTTCTCGGCCGAACCCACCAACTCCCGCGCGGCTTCCTCGCACGGCACCAGCGGATGATTGTCAACGCTGCCGATGCGCGGCACGAGGAACTCGTCGATCGGCTCGGTGAAAAGCAGCACCTCGATACCTTTCTTCGTCAAAAGCTCCAGCTGCGGCGAGCCCATCAGCGTGGCGCGATCAGGACCAACGAGATACGGGATCTGCTTCTGTCCGGCGGGCAGGCGCGCAGCAACTTCGGCGAGGCTGGAGCGAGCGCCCTCGCGCGTCGTCTCGAACAGCAGCAGCTTCTCGAGGCGCTTCTCATCGTCTTCACCGGCGTAGACGCCTTCCTTGAGAAAGCTGCCGAAGCGCTCGAAGAAGGCCTCGTAGCGCGAGCGATCCTCCTGCAGCACGCGGGACAGCTCATCCAGCAGGCGCCGCACGAGACGCTTGCGGATCGCGCGCACGGCGGGGTTGGCCTGCAGCACCTCGCGCGAAACATTGAGCGGCAGATCATTGGCATCGACCAGACCGCGCACGAAGCGCAGCCAATCCGGCAACAGCTCGGGAGCCTCGTCGAGGATGCGCACGCGCTTGACGTACAGGCTCAGTCGCGATTTCCCGCGCATGGCCTCGATGGGATCGCCCAGACGCTCCTCCGGCACATACATCAGCGCCGTGTACTCGCTGGTGCCCTCGGCCCGGAAGTGCACCCACAGGCGGGGATCGCGCCAGTCGTGCGTCAGCTGGCGATAGAACTCCTGATATTCCTCGGGCTTGATCTCATCGCGCGAGCGCGTCCAGAGCGGTCGCATCGAGTTGATCTGCTCTTCGCCCAGGAAGATCGGCCATTCGACGAAGTCCGACCAGCGCTTGACGATCCCGCGCACAAGATCCTCATCCAGCCAGTCGGGCTCGGCTTCATCGGCTTCGCTCTCCTCGCGCGCGGCGCGCACCCTCAAGCTGACCGTGGTGCCCGGCTCGGCGCGTTCCGCAGGCTCGATCCTGAACTCGCTCTTGCCTGCGGAGACAAAGCGCCAGGCCTCCGCGGCACCCGCGCGGCGCGAAACGACCTCCACTTCCTCCGCGACGAGGAACGTGGAATAGAACCCTACGCCGAACTGCCCGATCAACTCCGCCGGCGATGCGCTGTTCGCCTGTCCCGCGGACTTGAGCGCCTGCTGAAAGGCCTTGGTGCCCGAGCGTGCGATGGTGCCCAGATGCTCGATCAGCTCCTCCCGGCTCATGCCGATGCCGTCATCGTGAACGCAGAGCGTCCGGGAGCGAGGAATCGTCTCGATGCGGATCCGACCGCCACCTTCGGGCAGAGACAGCGCCGGCTCGCGCAGCGACTCGATGCGGCGCTTGGAGATCGCGTCGGCGGCGTTGGAGACCAGCTCGCGCAGGAAGATCTCCTTGTGCTTGTAGAGCGAGTGGATCATCAGGTCGAGGACTTCGCCGGCCTCGGCCTGGAAACGATGGGTCTCGGTGCGGTTGCTCATGACGGCGGGAGCATTTTGGGCAAGAAAATCCGCCCTGCAAGCCCGCGGCCCTACGCTTGGGCTAGACTTCCCTGACAGGGCCATCCGCAGGCCCTCCGACGCTTGGAAAGAACTTCACACTGGCGTTCCGGCGCAGCCAGCCTCTGCGCCCTGTCCTTCGCCCTCTGGCTTTGGGTGCCGCGCGATGGCCTGTCCTGGACCCATCTGGGCGGCTCGCTGGCCCTTGATCAGCGCGACCTGCGCGTCTGCAACAACTTCACCGATCCCACAGCCAACGACAATACGCAGACCGATCTGGAGTTCCCGGGCGCGCAAGGCGCGACGCTGGCGATCTGGAAGGCCGCGATGGAATGGAGCAGCCGCTCGTTCGGCACGGGACTCGCCGACCCGCTGCAGACCGATGGCATCGGATCGGGCGGCGCCAACTTTGATTTCCACTGGCAAGGCAGCGCCCCCACACCCGGTGGCACGGACGACAACATCGTCTCCGAGATCTCGGGCTCAAGCGCGGGCGTGTTCGCCTTCTGCGAGCTGCCGATCGCCGATGGCTGGCGCGTGCGCTTCTACGCCGACGCGGCCGTGTGGCACGACGGACCCGGCGCTCCGCCCTCGGGCAGTGCCAACAGGGACATTCAGGGGGTCGCGACGCACGAGCTGGGTCACGCGCTCGGCATGGGGCACTCCAACGATGCGGCCGCCACGATGCTCGGCGCGTTGCTGGGCAGCGGTATCAACAATCGCTCGATCGCGCCCGACGACATCGCCGGCATTCAGGCGCTCTACGGCGCTGCAAACCCGACCAAGCCCGTGCTGCTCTCGCATGCGGTCATCGATGCGGCCCACATCTTCGTGCGTGGCAGCGGATTCGCCGCTCAGGGCAACGAGGTCTGGTTCACGCGCGATGCATCCACCGCAGACGGTACGCCGCTGGTGGTTGGCGGGCTCAGCTCAGGGAACAACGGCACGGAATTGCTCGTTCCTCTGCCGGCCGGTCTGGCGAGCGGCACGCTGTCGGTCCGTGTGCCGGGCAGCGGCCCCGATGCGCTCTCGAATGCCTTCCCGTTCACGATCGGCTGGAGCAGTTGCCCTCCGATGCAGAGCTACGGCACGGCCAAGGTCAACTCACTGGGACTGCAGTGCCAGCTGAGCACCGCAGGCCGCCCCAGCCTTGCAAGCAACGATCTGCGAGTGCAGGCCTCGAACCTGCCGGCCGGAACGCTGTGCATCCTGCTGAGCGGCACCCGTGCCGCCAGCCAGCCCTTTCAGGGCGGCACGCTGCTCGCAGGCGGCAACCTGCGACGGTACGCGCTGACGAGCAGCGACTTCACCGGCAGCGTGGAGTTCGCCGTCCCCGTGACACCGGGTATGGTTGAGACCCGCCGCTTCCTGCAGCTTTGGTATCAGGATCCCGCCGACGCATTCGGAGTGGGACTCAGCGATGCGCTTCAGATCTACTTTTGCCCCTGAGGCGCAGCGCCCGCCGGTGCCTTGAGGCGTGAATCGCGCGGATCGCCGATCAACCAGTGCAGCTTCAACGCCCCTTCCATGGCCAGACGTTGCGTCGTGCTGACCGGATCGCTCCCTACCAGCAGCTCTGTCTCAAGCCGCACGGACTGACGGCCTTCGAGCTTCAACTCGCTGGCACGGCGTGCCTGGCGATCGAACAGCAGGAATCCCTTGCCCTGGAAGCTCCAGTTCAGCGGCGCTGACTGGCAGCGAAAGCCGGAAGCGAGCTCCGGACCGTTCATCTGCATCTGGACCAAGCCGCGCCGATCCACGAGACAGGTCAGGTCCACGGTCAGTTCCACGCGCGCTTGCGCTTCATCGACGCTGGCGAGCCGGGCCTCCACCTTGCCTATGCATTCGCCGCCAAAGACTTCAATCAGGTTGCAGCCGATGCCGCTCTGGATGGAGCGCACGAGGTTACGTTGGGCCGGTTTCATCTGGAAGGCCAGCGCCCAGCGCCCTGCGGGCGCGAAGACATCCACCATTCGGGCCGGATCCACCGTCCACTGAGCGCCCGGAGCCTGCGGCCCGACCGGCAGCAGGCAGCGCAGATCGAGATCCTCGCTGACGCCGTGCAGGAGTTCCTCCACACCTTCACGGGCGCTGTAGTAGCGTCCGTAAGCCTGCTCCTCGGGAACGTAGGTGTAGATGGTCGAGAGCGTCGCAAGCGGCGAGCGCGCACTCAGCGCATCCTGCTTGCCCGCCAACAGCAGGCTGCCTTTCCATTCCAGCGTGTCGAAGCGCCGCTCCAGCACCAATGGACGGCCGTCGCCGATCTGCTTGTACTGATCCGTGCATTGCAGCATCTGCGAAGAGCGCAGGTCGACCGGGTCTGTGCTGCTCTGCACGACGCCGCTGCGCACGCTGGAAAGCTCGCGCAGGCTCAGCTCGTGCTCGATGTTGACCCGACGGACTGCATAGGTGCCGGCCTTGGGGCCGAAGGAGAGCTCCACGCCTTGCGTCAGAGCGCACAATAGCAGTGCCGAGAGCATCAGGATCCCACCTTCTTGTCGTCCTTGTAGTTGCCGCTGAGCGCCGGGTCGCGCGCGCCATCCTCGGCCCAGTAGCGCCAGTAGCCCATGCGCTTGCCGGCGGCATAGTTGCCTTCGGCCTGCTTCTGACCGCTTGCGTACCAAAGGCTCCACGGGCCCACGGGCTTGCCGCTGCCTTCATATTCGCCCAGCGACGCGCGCTGGCCGTTCTCATGGAAGCGCTCCCAGAAACCGCGCTGTTCTCCGACGGAATAGCTGCCGCGCGCCTTCAGCTCGCCGCTCTCATGGAAGTAGCGCCACTCGCCCTGCTCACGATCCCGCTGGAAGTTGCCTTCGAATTCCATGACACCGGAGGCGTACCACTTGTTCCAGAGCCCGGTCCGCTCACCGAAGGCGTAACGCCCCTTCGACTGCAACTTGCCCGTGTTGTCGTAGAAGATCGCCTCGCCGTGGCGCTGATCGAAAAGGAACTCGCCTTCTTTCTGTTTTACGCCGCCCGGCCAGTAGCTGGTCCAACGGCCGTTGCGCATGCCGCGCGTGTACGGACCTTCCGCCTGGCGGTCGCCGTTTTCCTCGAAGAGAACCCAGGGGCCGTCCTGCAGACCGTCCTTCCAGGCACCCTCCATGCGCGGCTGGCCCGAGGGATGCCAGTACTTCCAGACGCCGATCCGCTCGTAGTCGCGGAACTCGCCCTCGGAGGCCAGCACGCCGTTGTCATGCCAGCTCTTCCAAACGCCGGCGCGGCGTCCTCGGACGATCTGCCCCTCGCGCGCCTTGACGCCGCTGTCGTGGTAGATCGTGACTGTTTCCCCCGCGGGAGCCTGCAGCAGCACCAGCAGCGCCAGAGCGATCATCGCGCTCCCTCCAACGGACCGACCTTCTTGTCATCGCGGTAAACGCCGCTCCACTGCTCTTCCAGCGAACCGTCCGGCTTGTAGTAGCGCCAGGGACCCTCGCGCTTGCCAAGCTTCATCGTTCCTTCGATTTCGAGCTTGCCCGCCGCCGTGTGCTGAGACCAGGAACCGCTGACCTCGCCGGATGCATAGGTCATGCTCTGGTAGAGCTTGCCGTCAGGGAAAAAGGTCTCGTGGACGCCATCCGCCTTTCCGGCGCGGTAGCTGCCGGACTGGTAGCGATGGCCTTCGGGCGCAAAGATCACGCGCGGGCCCTCGAGGATACCCGCGACGAAATTCTCCTCGACGCGCGAGCCATCCGGCTCGGTGCGCTTCCAGAGACCTTCCTCCTTGCCCTGTCTGTAGAGGCCGGCGTTCTTCGGCTTGCCCTGCTCATCGTAGGCGCAGTACGCGCCGTCGAGCACGCCGGCGGCGTAGCTTTCCTCGAGCACCGGCTGGCCGCTGACCACCCACTGTACGAAGCGTCCTTGGCGCAGGCCGGCCTGATAGCCGCACTCCGAGTGCGCTCGTCCGGAAACATACCAGCGGCGCTCCACGCCTTGGCGCAGACCGTCCTTGTACTCGCACTCCACCGCAGGCGTGCCGTCGTCGTGCCAGCCGATCCAGATGTCCGTGCGATCATCGTCGACATACTCGCCGGCACTCTTCGTGAAGGCCGTCGGCCAGAACTCCTCGCTGCGGCCGGTCTGCTTGCCCAGCACCCAGGTGCGACGGTAGGCGAGCTCCAGATTCTCATGCCAGCGCAGATCGGGACCGTGCTCGATCTCCGGGCCCTGAATGTCCGCGCGAACGTAGTACGCGCGCCGCAGCGTGCCGTCGCTCCAACGCTGCTCGACGCGCCGAACGGCAAGGCCGCGGAACTCCGTCAGCGCAGGCCCCAAAGCCACATTGCCGCGCGTCTGCGCGGCATTGGCCGTGGATTTGGGCGGGATCGGTGTTTCGCTCGGGTTCTGCCCGAGCAGGATCAGCAGCAGGGGGACGATCATGACGCCCCGAGATCCTCGCTCAGGGCAGCCTGCGTTTCCAGCGTCAGCGGAACCCGGGTTGCAAGCTCCGCGTAATCGGTGCCCAGCGCGACCGGACAGCGGCCGCCGGTATCGAACTTGAGGTACTGAACGCTCGAAACGCGGGTCTCCCCGACCTGACGCTCGTCCACGCGCGCGAAAACCCGCTCGCCTCCCTCCAGCTCCACGTAGATCCGACCCGGCAGATCCAGCCAGCGCGGGAGGCACAGTTCACGCTCGGCCGGATCGTCGATCTCGATCAGCAGCGTGGCGCCGAGCTCGCCGGGGCCGCCGAGCAGCTCATTGTACGTCTCCAACTCGTGCCGGATGTCCGCTTCGCGCACGATGCGCTCCACCCGCAGCATCTCCTGGATCTGGTAGCGAACCGTGTCGGCGTTCTCGAACAGGAGAGTGAGATACGGCCCGATGTGCACGCGGCGCGCCGCCTTGATGCGCAACATCGCCTGAAAGACAGCAGGCTTGGTCTCGGTCCAGGTGACGTAGTCGATCAGATCTTCGCGACGGACGCTCTTCATGGTGTCGGATTCTTCGCCTTCCACTCGGCCACGGTGCAGCCACCGGGGAAGGCCTCGCCCCGATAGGCGCGTGCGAGTATCGAGAAGGGATGCAGCGGCTTGGTGCCGGCATGCTGCTCGAACTGGATCGCGGCCAGCGGGCATTCACCCGCCCAGACCTGCGCCTTGGACTCCTGCATGCCCTCGAAGGCCTTGGCACCGATGCGCTGCGAAGGCTCGAAGCCCTCGACCGTCATGGCGTAGGTGCCGTCGTGGCCGCAGCACTCCATGGTCAGCTCCACGCTGACCCCGGGGATCTTCTTCAGCAGATCGCGGCCCTTGAAGCCCTTGGCCTGCGCCCGCAGGTGGCAGGGCGCGTGATAACTGACCAGGCCGGCCGGCGTGGTCACGAAATCCAGCGAGAAGCGCGGCTCCTGCCGCAGCCCCCACAGGAACTCACCGGGATCCTGAATCGCCGCGCTGAGTCGCTTGGCGCGCTCCCGGTCCTCGCCGTCGAGCAGTTCGGGATATTCGCGCCGCATGACCATCGAGCAGGTCGGGTTGATCGCCAGCACTTTGGCGCCCGCATCGACGAAGGGCATCAGCGTGTCAAGGTTGGCGCTCGCCTGCTTGCGCAGCGTGTCGAGATCACCGTGCTCCCAGGCTGGCATGCCGCAGCACTGCAGGCCCTTCGCGCAGCGCGACTCGACCTGGTTCCTGTCGAGCACCTCGAGCACGTCCTTGCCGATCTGAGGCTCGTTGTTCTGCACATAGCAGGTCTGGAACAGCACGGCCTCGGCGCCCTCCGGACCCTCCATGCGGCCGTCGCCCTCAGCCCAGGCCTCGAAGGACTCCGGCGCGAATTCCGGCAGCTGCTTGTCGCGGTGAATGCCGAGCAGCTTCTCCATGAACCAGCGGTGCGCCGAAACACGGTTCATCGTATTGGCAAGGCCCAGTGAGGCGCGGGCCAGCTGCGCGGCGCGATCGGGATTGCCGAGCACCTTCTCGCGCAGGCTGAAGCCCTCCTTGCGCTTGCGCACGGCCTGGAAGCGGTGCACGAGCTTGGGGAAGTCGAGCTGGAACTCGTGGCTGTCGCGCGGTGTGTACGGGCACTGCACCTCGCACAGCTTGCACTGGAAGCACGCATCCATGATGCGGTTGGTCTCGGCCGGCGTGACCTTGCGCACATCCTGCTCGCGCTCATCGACCAGCGAGAACAAAAGCGGGAACGAGTCGCAGTACTTGAAGCACATGCGACAGCCATGGCAGATCTCGAAGGCGCGCGTGACTTCCTTCTGCAGCGCCGTTTCGTCCCAGTATTTCGGCTCCGACGGGTCGTAGCACAGTCCATCGGTCGGTTGATAGGAGATCGATTCGCTGCTCATGGCTTGGTTCCTCGCGCTGGAAAGACGAGGCCGCTCCCGCCGTGGCGCGAGCGGCCTGTACAGTGCCTGACGGCCCTCAAGATCAGCTGATGCTGTTGAGCAGCGTCTGGAACTTGCCCGCGTGCGCCTTCTCCGCCTTGGCGAGCGTCTCGAACCAGTCGGCGATCTCGGGGAAGCCCTCGGCGCGGGCGGTCTTCGCCATGCCGGGGTACATGTCGGTGTACTCGTGGGTCTCGCCTGCGACGGCGGCCTTGAGGTTGTTCTCGGTCGAGCCGATCGGCAGGCCCGTGGCGGGATCGCCGGCCTTGCGCAGGAAGTCGAGGTGACCGTGCGCGTGGCCGGTCTCGCCCTCGGCGGTGTCACGGAAGTTGCCCGCGATCTCCGGGTAGCCCTCGACGTCGGCCTGCTTGGCGAAGTAGAGGTAGCGGCGGTTGGCCTGGCTCTCGCCGGCGAAGGCGGCCTTGAGGTTCTCGTGCGTCTTGCTTCCCTTGAGTTCGGGCATGTGAGGGTCTCCTGAAAAGTGGCGTTGGGGAGTTGTGAGCCTCTTAGATTGGCGAGCGCAGGCGGATGCTTCAAGCACCCCCCCGCCAATCGGAAAAACTCTCTTTCGGCTCAGCCGGGGCCGCTCGCCCCCTCCATCCGCGCCTCGACCCGGGCCTTGAGATCCCGGATCGTGGCGGGTCCGTGGCCGGCGTAGTGGTTGTTCGCGTAGCTGTAGACCTCGCGCACCCGCGGGCTCAGGGTCAGCAGCAGCTCCGCCCAGCGCTCCAGCCGCGCCGACTGGTCCAGCACGATCGCGTCGAAGCGCTCCGTACGGGCCTCGACCGCGGCGCGATCTCCGATCAGGCGCAGATACAGGAAATCCGCCGTCACCAGATCGAGCTTGTGGAGCCACTCGTCCGGATGCGGCATGTAGACCAGATCGAGCAGCACCAGCGCCACGCGCCGTACGCGCAGCGCTTCCAGCAGCTCCACGCCGATCCACTGCTTGTTGCGAACCTCGACCGCGTAGCGCGGACCGATCGGGAGCGCATCGAGGAAGGGCTCCAGCCGCGCCTGAAAGGCCTCGCGCGAGGCGAAGGCCCGCTGGTTGAAATAAGGAAACTGAAGCACCAGCGGTCCGAGCTTGTCGCCCATTCGCACCATGGTGTCGATGAAGCGCTGAGCCTCGGGCAGTGCCGTCGCGGGATTCAGCACGCGCTCGACATCCGGTTCCCGGCCCTCGCCGCCGTGCACGATGCTGCGCGGAAACTTCGCGCTCAGCTTGAAGCCGGCCGGCGTCTTCTGCGCCCAGCCATCGACGAGCTTCGTTCCGGGTGCGTGGTAATAGGTCGTGTCGGCTTCGACCGTGTCGAACTGGGTGGCGTAGTGGAAAAGAAACGCACCTGGCTTGGTACCCGGCGGATAGAAGGGCCCGACCCAGCCGGGTTCCGACCACGAAGAGCAACCCCAGCGCAGACGGGTCATCGCGCCCAGCCTAACCGCACTTTCAACGCGCCTTCACGAAACCTCAATCGGCGAAACGAAACGTGTGCCTCCGATGCAAACCGCCACACAGTCACCCTGGCATCGTATCCCCGCCCCCATCGGACGCCTGCTGGGCCTCACGGCACTGGAGAGCGATTACCTGCAGTTGGCGGGCATCCCGGATCTCGATGAGTTCCTCGACAAGACACTCCAGCGTTTCCGGATCGGCACCACGCTGGGCGGCTTGGAGCTGGGCAAGTTGCCGCGCAGCGGCCCTCTGCTGGTCGTCGCCAACCACCCCTTCGGCGCCATTGAAGGCATCGCCCTCGCAGCGGTGCTTCGGCGAGTGCGCCCGGATCTCAAGGTCATGGCCAACCGGTTTCTGGGGTCCATACCGGAACTGCGACCGCTCCTGTTTCTGGTCGACTCCTTCGGGGGCGAAGCGGGACACCGCCAGAGCAGGACAGGCCTGCGCAGTGCCAGCCAATGGCTCGGCGAGGGCCACGCTCTCTTGTGCTTCCCCGCAGGAGCCGTGAGTCACCTGCACGCCAGAGAAGGCGTGGTTCGCGATCCGCAGTGGAATGACGCGCCCGCTCGTCTGGCCATGCGTCATTCCGCGCGAGTGCTCCCGATCTGGATCGAGGGCCGCAACAGCAACCTGTTTCAGGCGGCGGGAGTGATCGCGCCCGCACTCCGCACCCTGCTGCTGCCGCGCGAGCTCGACCGCTGCCGGGGTCGGCAGCTGCGCATCGAACTGGGTCGCTGCGTGGAACCGGAGGAGTTGCACAGCGCACGCGATGCTCGCCAAGCCACCGAGTACCTCCGCCTGCGCTGCGAGTTACTGCGCGGGCGAGATGCCAACAAGCCTCTTCAGTCCGCGCGGCCGCCGGCAACCTGCAAGGCCATCGCCTCCCCCGCATCTGCCGCCGACACTGCACGCGAGGTGCGCGCGCTGGAACAGGACGGTGCACAGCTGTTCGGGAACGCTTCCTTTCAGGTGTTTGCCGCCAAGGCCGATGCCATTCCGGCCCTGTTCCACGAAATCGCGCGTCTGCGGGAACTCACCTTCCGAGGAGTCGGCGAAGGCACCGGTGAAGCTCTGGACCGCGACATCTACGACGATCACTACACGCATCTTGTGCTATGGGACCGTGAGCAAGCTTGCGTTGCCGGTTCCTACCGCCTCGCCGCGACGGATGAGGTGCTTCAGCGGCATGGTCCCGACGGGCTCTACACCGCCAGCCTCTTCCGATACGAAGAGGAGTTCTTTCACAAGCTGGGTCCGGCATGGGAGCTCGGCCGCAGCTTTGTCCGACAGGAGCATCAACGATCGTTCTGGCCCCTGCTGGCCCTGTGGAAGGGCATCGCCCGACTGGTTCTGCGCCGGCCTGAGCGCGCCCGGCTGTTCGGTGCCGCCAGCATGAGTGCCCAGTACAGTGCGGCATCCCGGGCGCTGGTGACCACGTGGCTGCGCGAGCATCGCGCGGCTGACCATGTCCGGGGCAGTGTCGAAGCCAGGACCCCGCCGCAGACCTCGCGCGAGGAAGCGTCCTTTCGCGGCCGGCTTGTGCCGGGTACGGACCTGGGATTGCTCGTGAGTGAACTGGAAGCCGATGGCAAGGGCATCCCGGTCCTGCTGCGCGAGTACCTGCGCATCGGGGCTCGCGTGGCAGACCTGCACGTCGACCAGAGCTTCGGCAATACGCTGGATGCGCTAGTGATCATCGATCTGCTCGAAGCCGATGCCCGCATCCTCGCGCGCTACTTCGACTCGGATGGCGTCGAGACGCTCTACCGTGCGCACGGCCGCACGCTCACACTGAGGCAGCCTGCGCTCAGCGCCCCGTGCTCGCGCGCCAGCGGTTGACGAAGTTGCTCACCAGACGGAATACCGACAGGTCCGGAATCTCCGTCGAGGCCTTGAAGGCGTTGTCCCAGAACTTCTCGTTCTGCGTGGAGCGCCAGTCCGCGTAGGAGAGCGACATGTGATCGACGGCGTAGGCCTGCCGGTCCAACGGCGTCTTCAGACCCTCGGCCAGCTCAAGTCCCTGCACATCGAAGTGGTTGACGCTGTCGAGCACGGTGCCGTGGCCGGCCCTGAACCAGACTGCCAGCTCGCCGCTGCCCCAGCGCTCCGCGCAGCCGGGCGAGTCGATCAGCACCTCGGCGCGCTCCGGATCGAGCACCTGAATCAGGTGCGCGCCCTGCAGCTCGTAGATCGGCCGCACATCATCGCCGAACACGCCGTCGAGATAGAAGCTGTCAGCGGCAGGAAAGGCCTCGACATGGTCGAGTACCTCGCTGGCGGTCTCGATCTTGCGCAAAACCCCCGGGAAGGCGCGCCCGATCGTCTCGGTGAGCGCCCAGCACGAACCGAACAGGTGGCCGCCGGAGAGCACGAACCAGCGCAAGCGCTCGACATCCTGGGCTTCGATCTCCCCCGTGCAGTTGGAGACGAACAGCGCATCGGGCTGCAGCGCGATCTCAGGCAGCTTGCCGGCCTGCGTGCGCACGTGGCCGATTTCGAAGTGATCGAAAAGTCGCTCGATGTGATCGCCGCGGCTCTCGAGCACGAACAGCGCCAGATTCTGGTAGATGCGCGTCAGCTCAAGCTTCGCCGAACGCCGATCGACATAGGTTCCGCGCGCGCGGTCGCGGGCGGCATCTTCGGCGCGCGAAACCGGATCGCGCAGATCAAGACCGCGCTTGTTCTTCGCCAGCCAATCGCGCCAGGCTTCCGGCTTGGGTCCGAGGCGCTCCAGCGTCAAGGCACCCAGAAAGTGTTCCGCCGTCGCCGCCACGGAGCGATCAGGATCGCTGAGGGCTTCGATCAGGGGCTCCAGCGCACCGGCCAGATAACTCTGTCCGAGTCCTGCGGCGGCGGCTCCGCGCAGGCGCCAGTCCTTGGACTCCTTCAGCACGCGCACGAGCGCATCGAGGCCGCCACCGGTCTGCGTTCGACCCAGCGAAACCGCCGCGCACACCCCCACCGACCACTCCGCATCGCTCAGCGCTTTGGTGAGTGGCGCGGCGGCCGCGCTCGAACCCTTGAGTCCCAACGCCACGCACAGCATCTCGCGCATCTCACGGTGGGTCTCCTTCTCCAGTGCCGCCGCGTAGACACCCGCCGCGGCATCGAAGGCGGCACTGTCACGCCCCAGCAAGGAACGATGGCTCGCCAGCGCCGCCAGACGCACGCGCGCACTCGCATCGCCGGCGAGCAGTTGGGCCGCTCTTGCAGACGCATTCTCGGTGCCGCAGACCGCGAGTGCCTTGGCTGCAGCCGCGCGGGAGTTCTCGTCCTTGTGGTCGAGCGCGGCATCGAGCACTTTCGCGAACAAGGCCTTGTCGAGCTGCAACGCGGACAAGGCGGTCGCCCGTTCCGCCATGCGCACCGCACGCGCGCGCACCAGGCCGCTCTTCGACTGCGAGAGCGACTCCAGCACGCCCGGCACCGAGCCCGCCTCCGCCAGTACGGACGCGATCAGCCGACGTTCGACGATGCCTGCCAATTCCTCGCGTTCCAGTCGTGCGCGCAGGATCGGCGTGTGGGCGGGACGCGGGGAAGCGGCCGCCGACTCCAGCGCCGCGCACACGACATCCACTCGGGCGTGCTTGAGCAGCGCTTCGAGGCGCTGCTCACTGCCCGGAGCCTGGCTGCTGACCAGCGCGCGAGCCGCGAGCGGTGCCAGTTCGGGCTGCTTGGGCTTATCCAGCAGCTTCTCCAGTGCTTTCAGTGGCTTGTCGAGCGGGCTCGCGCGCAGCACGTCTGCAAGGGCTTCCAGCGCCTCATGCACCTGCGGGCTGCCGAGCTTGCCGGTGAGCTCCTCGGCGGCCTTGTCGGGCGCGATCTTCGCCAGCGTGCGCGCAGCGGCCAGACGCACGCGCACGATCGGTCCGCTCAAGGCCAGCTTGACCAGCGGATCGACGCTGGCGGCCGTCCCGCTGTTCGCGAGCCCCAGTGCTGCACGCTCGAGCAGCTCCCAGTCTTCGTTCTTGTCCTTGATGACCGACAGCAGCGCCTTCTCGGCGGTCTTGTCCTCGCTCAGGGCCGTGACGGCCGCAATGCGCTTGTCGAAGTCCTTGGACTTGAGATCCTTGACGGGGTCCTGAGCGAGCACGAGCAACAGCAGCGGCAGCATGATCATGGCAGCGTACCTCTAGAAGACCGAAACACGCAGCATGTGCGCATACAGAACGAACAACAGCACAAACACCACGGTGTGCACCAGCAGCGCCGAGCCGGAACCGGTGAAGCCCTTGACGAAACTGTGGCCGTGCTGAACACCCGACTTGGTGAGGCTCTCGAGAAACAGCAGCACGCCGCCGAAGAGCCCGACGGTCATGCCCATCACGACCAGCACCTTGACCCAGTTCTCCATGCCGGAGGCAAGGATCGCGTCGGTCAGCTGGCTCTTGCCCCAGGCTGCCAGCAGCAAGGCCTCGATCGCCACCAGCTTGCGGTGCGACAGGAAGCCACCTTGGGAACTCTTCGATCGGCGTGTCTTTTCGGCCATGCACGGGGCCGAGGCACCCGCGCCGCAGCTTGCGCTGAGTGTCCTACTCGATGCGCACGATTTCCACCGGGTGCCCCCAACTCTGCGATGTCCAGACCTTGAGCCAGGCCTTGGAACCGAATTCCCAGGCCGATGCGCTGAGTTCGTCCTGTGACTCGTCGAAGGGAAACTGACGCCAGACCGGTTGCCCCGATGCCCGCAAGCCCTGCAGCACCTGATTCCCGCCGCGGGCACGCGCCGTGGGAACGACTCCGATCCCCAGGGTAAGGCCCTCCTCTCTGGCAAACCGCGCGACCGCATCCGCCGGGGAGGTGCGCCACCATTCCTCGCGCGCGATCGGACGGAGGTCCCAACACCCGCGTGGCTGAGCACCCAGTGCGACCTGATAGTGATCCCAGATGTGACGGAAGCGCGGATGCATGCGCTCCAGATTCTCCCGCCGGTTGAACAGGGGCAGAGCGAAGGTCGGTTGCACGCCGATCACGTCCTGTTCGCGGTTTGCGTGATTCACCAGCCAGTCGGCGGCGTGCTGAAGGCTTTCACCCTGGGAGCGCAGCCAAACCAACCGGACGCATACATCCAGACCGGGCAGCAGCGCCACGATGAACAGCGGGACAGCCACTCGTGAGCCCAGCACCCAGCGCTCTTGGAACTGTTGCATTCCCCATGCTGCCCAGACGGAAAGCAGCGGGATCAGGCTGACGAAGAAGCGCGACTCGGCCACATTGCGCAGACCGAACAGCAGGACGAACGGCAGGCCAGCACACAGCAGCACGATGCTGGCGCGGGACAGTCGCTCAGGACGAACGGTCCAGAGCAGCGCAGCCAGCACCACCAAAGCGCACAGCATGGGTTCGTAACCCAGCAGATTCCGAGCCATGTCGGCAAATCCGCGGCCAGTGAACAGGGCGAGATTGATGTCTTGCCCACCCAGCGAGACGCCACCCTGCTCGCCCGGCGCAAGCCCTGCGATCAGGATGTTCCAGTAGCTCGCCAGCACGCAATTCACCACGATGCAAAGGCCCAGAAGCCCGGCCCGCCAGTGTCGCAGCCGGTCCAAGAGCAGAAACATGACATAAGCCCCTGCGGCAAAGACTCCGGTGTGCAGTGTGGCGGCCGCCAAACCGCAGGTAAGGCCTGCCAGCGCATGATCCAGCAGACGCTGCCGCTCCTGCAACCGCAGGATGCATACCAATGCAAGGGTGAACAGACCTGCCAGAGCCGCGTGCGGGCGGGCCTGCTGGGAATAATTGGTCAGCAGGAGACTGGTGGCCGTGAGGAGTGCAGCGGCCCAGGCCCAGGACTCCCCGGCGATGCGCCGGGCCAGAAAGAACGAAGAGGGAATCGCCAGCGCGGACAACAGGGCGATCACGACTCGGGCTTTGAGGTAGGGATTGCCCAAAGACGCAAGATGCGCCTCCAGCGACGCGCTCGGATCCAGGACCGAAATGAACGACTCCCCGGGCAGCACCGCGATCAACCACGGCAGAAACTGCGGGTAAAAGCCTGAACTGCCCCACAGCGGACCGAATTCATCAACGCCTGCCGGTCTCGCCAGCCAGGCTGCATGGGGCACGAGGAGGACATCGGGTTCGCAGTGGTGTGGCAGACCACTGTCGATCCCGACCATGCGGAGGGCGAAGACCGCGAGAGCCAACGCCACGAGCAGGCAATTGCGTGTTGCCACGGTGCGAGAAGCCAGATTGTATGCTTGTTCCAGTCAAACTGGCTAGGCTAGTTGCGAATGAAATGGGTGCTGCGCATCGTCGTCCCGCTGCTGGGCCTGCTGCTCGCTCTGGAATTGCTCTCCCATCTTGCGGACAGCAAGGCCGATCCCGCCCGCATCGCGGGCAACCAGCCGGGCTTCTGGGAGAAGTGCAGCCGCGCCTATCTGGACCCGGCCGCCGAGAAGAACCGCCTGGCTCGCACTGAGGCGCACCCCTACCTCGGCTACGCGCTCAAGGCCAGCTGGCAGAGCGCCTCAGGCTCCGCGCAGCAGTGCTCGCACAACGCGCTGGGATTGCGCGGCAAGGAGACCACCTGGGAGAAGCCCGCTGGCACCTTCCGCATCCTGACGCTCGGCGGATCGAGCGTCTACGGGCAGAGTGAGTCGCACGACTCCAAGGTGTGGTCGCAGCGCCTCGAGGATCTCGCCAACGAGGGCCGCGGCACTCCGCGCATCGAGGTGATCAACGGCGGCTGCTCCGGCTACACCAGCTATGAGATGCTCGCCCAGCTCGCGTTCCGCGGCGTGCATCTCGATCCGGATCTGGTCGTGCTCTATGAGAGCGTCAACGACATGCGCGCGGCGCTCTACACCGCCGGCGCAAGCGAGCCCGCACGCGACAACACGCACTGGCGGCTCGCCTGGCCGGTGGATCGGCCCAGCACGCTGGAGAGCCTGTTCGAAAACAGCCGCAGTTACCTCATCTTCCGGCGTTATTTCACCAACTACGTGCAGACTCGCGCGGATCTGGGCTTCTACGCCATGGTCAACTACGATCCCAAGTCCAGCGAGCTGTACTGCAACCGCTCTCGCGGCGGCTGGCCGGAGGGCCGCGTCCCCGAGCAGGGCCTCGCCAACTACCGCCACAACCTCGAGAGCCTGATCAGCGTCGCGCAGGCCGGCGGGGCGCGCGTGTTCATCGCCACGCAGGCCCTGATGGAGTGGGACTTCGCGGGACGCGAATGTCCCGAGGTGCAGATCGCCACCTTCCGCCGCATTCAGGCCATCCAGCGTGAGGTCGCCGCCGCGCGCGGTGCTGCGCTGGGCGAAACGGGCGCGGCGATCGAGGCCGCGGACGCCTCGCACTTTACCAACACGGGCAAGCACCTGTTCAAGAACGATGTGCATCCCTTCGACGAGGGTTCGGAGCTGATCGCGCGCACGGTGCTGGCGGAACTGCAACGTCAGGGGCTGCTGCCATGATGCGCGGCCTCGCTTGCCTGCTGCTGGGGCTCATCAGTTCCTGCGGCGAGAAGCCGGCATCCGGCTCCTCGCAACAGCAGACGGCCGTCGGACTGCTGCCGGGACAGAACACCAAGGGCCTCGTCGTGCTCGACGCTCGCGCCGATCGCCCGTTCTACTGGGACTTTGACCGCGTGCCGTACGGCGAGCGTCCCGTGCACGTCTTCCGTCTGCGGAACACCGACTCCAAGCCCGTCACGATCCTTGACCTGCAGGCCAACTGCGGCTGCACGCAGCCGCGCATCATGATGGATGTCCAGGGCGAGACCATCGTCGGCCGCAGCCGGAGCCCGATCCTCACGATTCCGCCGGGCGCCGAAGCGCAACTGGAGATCGCGGTCGACACGCGTCTGGTCGAGAAGATGAACATCGACAAGCTCGGCGTCGTGCGCCTGCGCTGCGACAGCGAGAATACGCCCTTCCTCGCCTTCGAAGTCCACCTGGTCGTCGAGCGGCTGTTCCGCTCGGTTCCTGCCGAAGTCAATCTGGGCGAGATCCCGCGCACGACCGGCAAGGATCGGCGCGCCGATCTCAGCACTGAGCTGGCGCGCTCACCCGCGCGACTCGTGCGCATTGAGAGCATCGAGGGCCCGTTCCGTGCCACGTTGGATGCCACACAGGTCGGCGAAGAGCCGGTCTGGATCCTGTTGGTCTCCGCACTCCCCGACCTGCCCCTCGGTCCGGTGCGCGGCAAGGTTCGTCTGATCACCACCGACAACGCCGGTGTCGGCGAGGCCGGCCGCTTCGAGGTGCCGATCCGCGGCGATGTGGTCGAGCCGATCCTGCTGCGCCCCTCGCTGCTGGTGGTCTCCAGCGGATCGGGTGCCAGCGCGCGCATCGAGTGCCTGCCCCCCGGCATGCGCGTGTCGCACATCTCCTCGTTCCTCGAGGGAGAGGGCGCGGAAACCGTCGAGTTGAGCATCACGCCGGACTCACCGGATGCCGAAGGGCGAGCGAGTGCGTTCCTGGTGGAGGTGCGCCCCAGACAGGGCCTGCCGACGCAGGCGCTGGCGCTGCGGGCTCGCATCCGGCTCTCCGAGAGCGGCTTTGAGGATCTGCAGTTGCCGATCTCGATCCAGGCGCGCTGAACCATGCCGGGCGCCGGCAGGCCGATCGTGCTACCGCTCAGGTGACTGGCTGCGCGAAAGGCTGCGCTAAAGGCTGCGCAGCACGCGCGCGAACTTCAGCTTGCCGGCCTGCACCAGCAGCGCAGGCCCCTGCGCCGCGACCTTGGCCTTGGGATCCTTGACAACGGCTCCGTCGAGCTTGACGCCGCCCTGCTCGATCAGGCGGCGCGCATCGGATGTGCTGGCGCAAAGACCAAGTTCCTTCAGCAGGTTGGGCAGCGCGAAACCGCCTTCGGGAGCACCGGCCGGATAGGAATGCTCAGGGATCTGTGCCGGAAGTTCCTTGTCGCGGAAACGCCGATCGAAGTCCTCGCGCGCCTGCCGCCCCGCGGCCGCCCCGTGGAAGAAGCTCGCGATCTCCTGGCCCAGACGCGCCTTGGCTTCGCGCGGATGGCCCTTCAGGAGTTCCGCGACCTCCTCCATCGGCACGCGCGTCAGCAGCCGGAACCAGTCGCCGAGCACATCGTCGCTGATCGACATCACCTTTCCGAACATCTCGCCTGCGGTATCGGTCAGCGCGATGGCGTTGTTGTACGACTTGCTCATCTTGCGCCCGTCGAGGCCGTTGATCAGCGGGGTGGTGAAGCAGATCTGCCCCACCTGTCCCTCGCCTGCCTGCAGATCACGTCCGCGCAGCAGATTGAAGAGCTGATCCGTGCCGCCGAGCTCCATGTCGCAGCGGATCATCACCGAGTCCCAGCCCTGCATCAGCGGATACAGGAACTCATGGATGCCGATCGGCTCGTTTTCGGCGACTCGCTTCTGGAACGTGTCGCGCTCGAGCATGCGCGCCACGGTCATCTTGCCCGTGAGCCGCAGCACATCTTCAAAGCGCATGGCGTCGAACCATTCCGAGTTGCGGCGCACCTCGGTCTTCGACATGTCGAGCACCTTGGCAACCTGCTCCACATAGGTCTTGAGGTTCTCTTCGACCTGCGCGCGCGTCAGCTGCGGGCGCAGCTTGTTGCGTCCCGAGGGATCGCCCACCATGGCGGTCGCATCGCCCACGATCAGCACGATCCGGTGACCGAGCTGCTGCAGATCGCGCAGCTTGAAGAGCGGCACGCAGTGACCGATGTGCAGGTCGGGGCTGGAGGGATCCATTCCGAACTTGATGCGCAGCGGCTGCTTCGTGCGGAGCGAGCGCTCGAGGCGCTCCACCAGCTCGCGCCGCTCGATCAGATCGACCAGGCCGCGCTCGAAGACCTGCATCTGGCGGGCGACTTCGCCGCTCTCGACTCCACTGCCTCCCTTTTCCTGCGCCGTCATGAGCGGCGATGATAGAAAAGCACAGCGCCGGTTCGAGAGGGTGCAGCGGGGGATTTCGAACTGCCTCGCGCCGCCCTTTCAGCGCGGCAGCTTGAGGTCCGGCCGCGGGCGCGCGGGGCGACGGGCGCTGATCCACTGTTGCAGGCGCGACGGATCTTCCGGCAAGGCCTCCCCCGCCAGCCAGGACAGCGCCTTGTGGCAGCGCGTCAGATCCACGCTCGTCGCGGGGTCGAGCGCGGCGCACAGGCTCGCAAGCGTCTGCGCAACCCGCTCCTCGGGCACGGCGATGGCGGCTTCCAGCAGCGCCAGAGCGTCCGCATCGCCGCGCAGCAGAGCATGGGGATCGGCTTGCGGTCCGGCCTCGCGCAGTCGCTGTGTCGCTGCGCAGGTACGCGAGCTCACCACGTTCCAGCGCATGGCAGGCAGTTCCTCACCATCGCGCAGAAGCGTTCCTGCGCGCAACTCCAGCGTGAAGGCCAGCCGAACCGCCAGCTCGTTGTCGCGGGGCGCCAGAAAGAACTCGGCCATCGGGACGCTCAGCTCGCCCTCGGCTGGGATCTCCAGGGCGCTGTT
>SXGS01447332.1_pt1 | contig 41631 bp, 28 predicted proteins | sample 3174681 | NCBI WGS metagenome assembly SXGS01 (sample SAMN11356861, study PRJNA531348) | freshwater metagenome | isolation source: freshwater sample F1-80 | place: China: Fuxian Lake, Yuxi | collected 2017-12-25 | reverse complement strand
TCTGGCCAAGCCTGTGCTCAACATCGATAGCACCGCCAAGAAGAAAATGCGGTCAAATATCAGGGGATTGAGGGCTTTGGAGCGCGAAGTCCTGGAGGCTCAGCCAGCCGACAAAGTGGAACTCAGCACGCAGAGCTCTCTTGCAAAAAGTGCCGAAAAGGCTGCCTCACTGTGTGATGCGGGCGGCCAGGTGGTGCTTGATTATTGCAGCGTGGTGCGGAGCATGACCTGACCCACACGGCAACTGGACGCTCATGCCCTCGACTTCCAGCCCATCGCGAGTTCTGGTTCGGCTGGATCGCCGCCCATCCAGATACCAAGCTGATCAAATAGGCGAACGGCAGAAGACGACGGCATATTTCGGGAAAGAAAAGGACAAGCAATGAGAGCTTGCAATCGCTAAGTTACTAAATCAATATGCCACAGTAGCGGCAGATTTGCAAGCCAGAACGTCCATCGCGATATTAACTACCCTTGCATGATAATTACTTGGCAGTTGGGCAATTTCGCCTTGAGTTCCTGGATGGCTTTGTCACCGCCTTTATATTGATTACCCTTTAGCCTAACCACTTTGAGGTTGGGGAGATTGGCAAGCGGAGTCAAATCGATACCGGCCACTCCAGTGCTGCCGAGCATTAATGATTCAAGAGCTGGCATGCCTGCAAAATTGCCCAACCCATCGTCAGTGATTGCCGAGCAACCGTCCAACGACAGATGCTTGAGTTTGGGAAGTTGGAGTTGCTTGATTCCTTGGTTCGTTATTGTCCCGTAATCGAACTCGGCCCATTCCAAGTTGATCAAGGTGTTAAGCGATGCAATGGAATCATCGTTGATGTCAGGTGAATTGAGATGCAAGTACTCGAGCTGCGCCATGCCTTTCAAGACCTCGATCCCCTGTGGGCCCAAAGGCGTACGAAAGGCCACTAGTTTCTTGAGGTTCTTGAGCTGCGACAGCGCTGAGATTTCTTTGAGAGGCAAATCCTGACAATGCAGTTCGAGTTCTTCGAGACTTTGCAATGCGGCCAGATTTTTCATGCCATCGGCGGTAACAACGCGACTGAAGACGGCGAGTCGCTTCAGCGGGCAAGAGGCGAGGTGTTGAAGTCCTGTACCAACAATTTTGGTATGCGCTAAAGTGACATTGGCCAAGGTGGTGGAGCTGGCCAAGTTTGCCAGTGAGTCGTCATCGACTGGAACTCGGACCAAATCCAGCACTTTCAATTGAGGAAAGGCGCCCTGAAAGGCCTGCATCCCTCGGCTGGTTACACGCGAACACTCTTGGAACCTCAACTCAGTCAACTGCTGGCCGCTCTTTGCGATTTCCTTAATGTCTGCATCGGTTACGTTTCGACCAACCAGAGTCACTGAGGTTAATTGCCCACCAGCATCTTTTTCCAACCGAACGTCGGCGGCCGGTTTCGCTCCTGTGCATCCAGCAATTGTCAAAATAGCAACCAGACAAACCAACTCAAAACGCGTCGTGGCGGACACTATTATGAGCCCTTTTGCTTAGATTCAAGATTAAAATCGGCCGTGTTAGAACCCGACTTAACTTCAAACGTAAAGTCATGAAATGGTAAAGAGGCGTTTGCCAATTCCTGGGGTGTCGCCACATCACTCGCGCTTTCAAAGATCTTCGAAATCACAACTTTATGCTTTCCAACAACAGCACCAGAATCCTGCGCGATTACCAAGCTGAGGCTATACTTACCATTGCTATCGGTTACGCCGGATGAGCCCGGAGATTCGCCACCAGTGGTGTTCAATGGGGTAAATGACACGGAGGCGTTCGCCAGAGGCTTGCCGTCGAGTGTGATGGTTCCCGCAACTTGTCCAAGATTACTTCCGCCACAACCCGCGCTGGCAAGCAGTACAAAACAAGACAAAAACCAGAAGCGGAGTTTTGATCCTGATCGGGATTTCATAAGAATGGCTCTCTTGATTATGTTCTGAAGTGGGATTATTGATGTGGAAAGAATCTGATTTAAGAAGACTGTTGGGTCTTGGCTGGAACCGCCAAGCGGTGATCAATTCTCTGTAGGGTGAAGTCCGAAACCGACCTGGCGAATTACTTGGCGACAGCGCCACTTTTTGTTTAACGGCAAGCGAAAGGCGACCGCTTGGGGATAGTGAGGCAAAAGTCGCCTTCGGCTTGCCGTTAAACGAAAAAGTAGCGCTGTCCAACTAGCTAGCGAATTAAAAATTCGCCGAGCAACGAATGGACGCAGCTCGGCGAAAAAACTTTCTATTGTCGAAGGCGTCAATAAGCCTACTCCGCGTTGGCAACGACCTCACCGCTGCTGATAGTTGCCAAAGCAGGCAGAACTCCCATTACTGTAGGCCGAATGTTATCTGCCGCCGGTTGAATTCCCAAATCGACAGTGGTACTGATCGCGCGAACCGATCCGTCAGCAAAGGCCCACTGCAGAACGCCAGTGTGAAAGCTGCCCCAACCGCGCTTGCATGGATTGCTAGTACCCGCTCCACCGAGCGCGACGCAGCGGTTGTAGTCCGCTATTAAGTGACGTGGCTGGCCAATCGATATTGTCGATTGGTTGTACGATGTGTAGGTATAACCCCAGAACGATCTGCGACGTGGGGCGGTAAGCGTGTGAAACTCTCCCAGCACAATTGTGTTTGAGGTACCATCGGTAATCCCGCCAATTCTGGTTTCACGTGCACCGTGAAGTGCATAACCTGACGCTATGCGGTTGAGATGAGTTCCCTCAACCGTGAACAATACGCCGCGATTAGCCGTGTGCCAAGCGTCGGTTTGATTCGAGTCCATCCAAGCAAGGCCACGGTATCCGGCACCGCTCACCGCACGATAGGAACTGGTCCGGTACAGTTTGTTAGAGCCTTCCCCGCTTTCAGGTCGCTCTAGCACTCCCGCACCTGGGTCAGATGGGCAGTTGTAGGTCGCAACAATGGATTCTACAACAGGTCCATTGACATCCGTGATGGGACGCACGGCAGCCGTAGGTGCTCGGCCAGGAAGCGAGTCATTCCACAACGCAAAGTTGTACTGATTGTAAAGATTGGTCTGCTCAATAAATGGCAGAATTGACAACGCCCAGTTGCCTGCGCTGGGAGTCCCACAGCAGGTGCCTGGAGTTACACCGCCTGCTGGGAAAGTCTTGTAGGTCGATTCGTAGTTGTGCAACGCCAAGCCCATCTGTTTGAGATTGTTGCTGCACTGCATGCGGCGAGCCGCTTCACGGGCAGCTTGCACCGCTGGCAACAGCAACCCCACCAACACTCCTATAATCGCAATGACCACCAACAATTCCACAAGCGTGAAGGCTTTCAGACGAAACGGTCTCATGACAATCTCCCAAAACTAATGGAAACAACAAGTTGAAAAAGCAGTTTCCGGCAACTAAAACCAGAAACCTAACGAAGAACTGTTACGACCATGATATTCCAGAGTGAAATAGGCTAACATCCGGAAAAGTAAATGCAAGAACAGATTCTCGATAATTACGAATCGGCTCATCTGTGGGATGGCACTGTCGGGATAGGCGCAAGAATAACTGTCGGAAATCCCGCAGGCTTGTCCAGCGGGTCTTTCGGTTTTTCACTAACGACAAGCGGCCACTCGGACACCATCAGCGCCAACTTCCGCAGCGAGAATCCCACCGGCTTTTCCGGTGGAGCGTTAGGCTTCAAACTACTCACCGTCGAAGTCGAGTCGCCAGCGCTTAGTTTGAAACCCAACGATCCGCCGGACAAGCCGACAAGCCTGCGGGATTTTCGACGGCAATTGCTGCGCCAATCCTAACCAGGCAAACTCCTTGTACCCACACACTGCCCCACAGCCAGACCCCCTTCGAGCTCGCTCGTTGGTGAATCAGCTTCGCCAGCTAAGGATGTCCGGGCAACGCTGCCGCAACAACCAACGCCATAACACAACGACCCGTCGCGCGTAATTCATAGAGCAAACATTCTACGGTTTCGCGAATTCCTGCGAAAAACTCGCAAAGCAATTGTCGCAACATTTCAGAACAATTGGGCTTGCGTGCGCGTGCGAAAGCGAGTTGACAATGGCGAGTCGAGCCCGGCGGCTATGCTGACTGAGCTGTTTCACCAACGAGCAAGCTCGAAGGGGTCTATGACCTTCCGCGTTTACCGCAACTCAGTTTCGACCGACCGATTATGCTCGGAATGGAGATGCACGAATAATTCGAAAAATATCAGAAAATAGAGAACTGGGTGTAATAATGAGCCTATCAATCACCTTATATTAGTGTCGAAGTATATTAGTTTCGAAGTGCTCCTTTGTTAACCATTGTTGATTTGTGCCGATCGTCGTTTTTGGGAGATACTGCTATGTCGAAACGGGCGGGTTTTACGTTGGTTGAATTGTTGGTGGTGATTGCGATCATTGGAGTTCTAGTGGGTTTATTGCTCCCGGCTGTTCAGGCGGCTCGCGAGGCGGCTCGCCGCATGCAGTGCAGCAACAACCTCAAACAAATTGGTCTGGCGATGCTGAACTACGAGTCGTCGACAAAGTCGTTTCCGGCTGGTGCTCGATGGAAGGGTGCCAACCCGCTTGCCGACCGCTCCCGCCCAAATCGAGGCAGTGGTTGGGCTTGGTCCTACGCGATACTGCCGTTTATCGAACAGACCAGCGCATATAACGGCATCGTTTTCTCGAATCGAATCATGGAGCCTCCCAATCGAGCGATTGTGTCTCAAGTATTTTCCGGTGCGCTTTGCCCCACGGCTGCGAATCCGTCGCTGAATTTCAAATTGGGTACGGGAAGCGAGCCGTTCGCTTTCACCGATCCGGGAATTGCGGGTGCCAATTATGTCGCCAACGGGGGACCGTTTGTTGGTTCTATTTTTTGGACCGACCCGGAAGATCTGAAAATGGGGATGTTCCAGGAAGAATCCAAAGTCAGAATTGGAGACGTAACTGACGGCACTTCCAATACGATCTGTGTGGGGGAGGCAATCTGGTATGGAATCGGCACCAACGCCGGGGCTGGCGCCTTCCTCTGGGATCCCACTTGGTACGGCAAAGCCCTGCAGACCGATGGCGGGCGCGCCGACGCGCCGCAGTCGCTCATGCGCATGGGTCAATTTCGCATAAATCCTCCCGCAACTGCGGTCAACGACATAAAGCTCTCGACCTACAGCAGCCGACACGTGGGTGGCGCTCAGATTGTATTCGTCGATGGTTCGGTACATTTCATCAGCCAAAGCATCGAAAACAATGAAGTGAGTGGGGCGGCTTGGCGAGCTGGAACACGATTGGGCGCGTTCCAATTGTTGTGCGCGAGGAACGACGGTGGAGTGATTAACGCGGAATTCTAATACTCGACGGCGGAAGGAATAAGTGTCATCTTTCGCTCCGCGAAAGGACGTCCTTTCGCGGAGCGAAAGACGACAATCGGAAAGCTGTATCTGAGGAGGCTATTTTAATGAAAACCAAATCCCATGCAGTGGTCTGCTTGGCGTTGTTGTTTACCGCTGGCTGCGGCGGTAATCCAAATCTCGGGCAAGTTACTGGCACCGTCACACTCGACGGCAAAGCCTTGCCCGAAGCGTCGATCCTGTTCACACCCGATTCCGGAGGAGCGACGTCCTACGGAAAAACCGACAGCAGTGGTCGCTATCGCATGATGTTCAGCGACACCGAAGCAGGGGCTTGGGTCGGTAAAAATCGAGTCATCATTCGCACGGGCGACGTACTGCCGGACAATAGTGGTCGCATCCCCGAACTGGTGCCGTCAGTCTACAATTCCAAGTCGACCTTAACGGAGGATGTCAAGGCCGGCGCAAATACGATTGATTTCAAATTGGATTCGAAAGCGTCGAAAATCGACAAGATCCAAATCAGCTCTTAACAACAATCGTGCAGTCAGAGGCTCTCCGAAAAGGGGTCTGACCCTTTGCTAGACCCCTTTTCGGATAGCCTCTCACAAAAATTGTATGGTTGTGGCGGTCACAGACTTTTGCGAACGACAAGTCTTGGTTTGGCACGCGGAGTACCGTTATTGTGACTCGCGATGAGGCGATGCACTTTCGAAATCACGTTCAGCGCGCCGGTGATGGCTCGATGAAACATGTCGGCTTCGCACTCTCAATACTTTTCAGTATGGTCTGCCAAGTTGCGTTGCCAGTCAGTCCATGTAGCGCCGACGAGCCAAGCATCGGAAATCAAGCAGAAGTCGAGGCCGTTCTGAGCCGGCACTGCGTGCGATGTCACGGCCCGAAAATCAAGAAAGCCGAATTGAGGCTGGATGAACTCGATCGCGATTTCGTCAACGGCAACGATGCTGAGCATTGGCAGGAAGTTCTGAATCAAGTTGCCGCCGGTGAAATGCCACCCAAGGAGGCTCTGGCGCTTCCCGACGCGGATCGCCAACGCTTGACCGTTTGGATTCGCAGTAGTCTCGAAATGGCGGCGACGCAGCGGCGCAACTCAAGTGGCCGCGTCGAGTTGCGACGCCTCACAATCGATCAGTATCAACAAACGATGGAGGATTTGCTGGGCTTTAGGCTCGAATTCTCCAAGGACCTTCCACCCGACTCTGTTTCGAAGGATGGATTCCTAAATAACGGACAAACTCTGTTTATGGCTCCAAGTCAAGTGGAAACTTATATGGAGGTAGCTCGACGCGCGCTCGATATTAGTTTCGACACTGTTTCAGCGGATAAAGAGCTTTACTATTTCGTCGCTGCCAAGGCGGAGCGCGAAGCAGATTTCGAAACTTGGAAAAAACGGACTGCCCAGCACGAGGCCCATCTCGAGCGAGCTTCGGACGGGCGGCCGGCAAAACCAAATCCGAAGTATCCCAGGCCCGAGCCGGTCCCAACCGGGCATACCCGCAAGACGGATCGTATCTATGGCAATTCACACGGCGGATTGTTGATCCAGCCGATATCCAAAGAGCAATACGCGGAAAAAAGGGTTGCGAATTCGAGGACGTTCGATGGTGTTCCAGTTAGCCCAGGATTCCGGCAAATGTACGGGATGGCTAACTGGCTGCTGCGAGGTGAACTGCTGGTGCGCGTGCGCGCGGCTGGTAGTGGCGGCATGGTAAAGATGACGGTCTCGCTTGGCTATCGATCATCCGAAACAATACTCAATCTGCGGCCGATCGGTTCGGTGATTGTTGGAGACGATGAGATATTCGAATTCCACGCCCGAATGGAAAACTTGCCCGTGCTCCTAACTGGCAAGGAAAAGTTTCACGCCGAATTGATCACCATCGCCAATGACTCGGTATCCACGCCTCTGATCCTCGATTCGGTGGAGATTGTTTTTTCGCCCAGATCAGAAGCCACGGAACATGCGGTATTGGACGACACACCCGAGGCGACCTTGCGCAAGTTTGTTCCGAGAGCCTGGCGAAGGCCTATATCGGACGAAGAAATCCAGGGGCTGTTGGATTTGCATCGGCAGCTATCCCAAAATGAAGTGGCTCTGCCAGTCGATGTTGGTCGTGACCCGCGTGCTAGTGCGGCACTGAGGGACACACTCGCCGCCGTGCTGAGTTCAGCGAATTTTCTCTACCGAACTGAACCAAGAGTGTCGGGCAAAGAACATGCCTTGAGCGACCACGAGCTGGCATGTCGGTTGTCTTACTTTCTCTGGAACACGATGCCCGATGCGGAGCTGCGGCGTATTGCAGACGCCGGCGAACTGCGAACACGTCTGGCGACGCAGTTAGCCCGCATGCTGGCAGATGCGAAGAGCAACCGATTCCTACGCAGTTTCGTTTACCAGTGGCTGGACCTAGGTGGCCTAGATCGTGTTGCCGTGAATCCAGAGAACTTCCCAGAGTATACGAGCGAACTCAAGGCCGACTCGGCAGAGGAGACCTACGCGTTGTTCGACCACATCCTGCGTCAGGATCTACCGGCAACGCAGCTATTGAAATCGGACTTTGTCATGCTCAATGACCGAATGGCGCAGCATTATGGCGTGCAACACCTTACTGGATCCAATTTCCGCCCCGTGCCAGCTCCTGAGCATCGTGGTGGATTGCTTTCGCAAGCAAGCTTCCTCACCGCCAATGCAAACGGCGTGGACTCGCATCCAGTAAAACGCGGTACCTGGATCTTGCGGCGCCTGCTGAACGATCCACCTCCACCTCCACCTCCAAACGTACCGATGCTCGGCGCTGCGAAAGTCGGCACGGATCGACTTACGATCGCGCAGCGGCTTGAGCAACACCGGGATAACGCGGCCTGCTTCGACTGCCATCAAAAGATCGATCATTGGGGCCTCGCCTTGGAGAATTTCGACGCGATCGGCAAATGGCGCGGCCTCGATACGGAACTTGACTCGAACGATATTCAGCGGCGATTGCTCGACGAGCGAAAGAATCAATTCGCGAAAGCATTCACTGAAAAACTAATGACTTACGCTCTTGGACGAAGTCTCGATTTCAGCGATTCCGCGGCAGTTGACGCTCTGGCTGCAGAGTTTGTTTCCAGCCAATATCGAATTCGGAAACTGATTGAGTGCATTGTCCTTGGTGAGACTTTTCAAACCAAATAGCAAAAGCTCATTTTATGAAGTCATTGAATCGACGAACATTGCTGCGCGGCATCGGCTGCAGCTTGGCATTACCAGTTTTGGATTGCATGGCCGTGTTGCCGGAATCGCTCCCCAGACGCGCCTGTTTCGTTTTCTTTCCGAATGGTGTCAGCCTTCCTCCCCACGAACATCCCGCTCATAAAGATTGGCATTGGTTTCCATTTGGCGATGGCAAAGACTACGCTCTTACGAGGTCACTCGCGCCACTTGAGCCTCACCGAGCTGACATCAGCATCCTGCAGGGACTCAGCCATCCACGGGGTCGTATGGTCGTGGCGCACACCACCGCTGACACTTTCTTAACCGGCGGGGATGTGAGCGGTGCCTACAACAATTCCATCTCCATCGATCAAATCATTTCGCGCGCGACAGCCCCGCATACGCGATTTCCCTCGCTCGTCCTTTCCAGCGATGGCGGCATCGGATACACGGCAAGAACTGGTACCTTGTCTTTTAACAAGAGCGGACAACCGATTCCCGCCGAAGCGGATCCACGGCGTATCTTCAATCGACTCTTCAGTTCCGTGGAAGGGCAAACCGACGAACAGCAACGCGCTGCGTTGCGAAACTCTGGTAGCCTGCTGGATTACCTGCTCGAAGACGGCCGACGATTGCAGCGCCAACTTGGACGCGGCGATCGGGCGAAGCTAGACGAGTACCTGACTGCTGTCCGCGAGGTGGAGACGCAAGTCCACCGCACCGAAGCATGGCTCGATGTCGCCAAGCCCAAAGTCGCCACCGACGAGGTCAACCTCCAAGCCGTCCAATCAGATCCTGGTGAATACATCAAGACGATTTACGATTTGATGTTCCTGGCCTTCCGTTCTGATTCGACCCGCGTGGCAACCTATCAGATTTCGCGCGAAGATGGCCAAGGCATAGGTGACCAGTTCCCTTCGATCCTAGGTTTTAATGGAGGGCACCATAGTCTTTCGCATTCCACCGAAACTGAGAATGGCTTCGAGCATTGGGGGCGTTACGACGAATTCTTGAGCGCACAATTGGCTTGCTTTCTCCAGCGCCTCAAATCGACAGTCGAAGGCGATTCTTCGTTGCTCGACCGCACGACGGTCCTCTATGGTTGCAGTACGAGCCACACACATATTGCCCGTAACTATCCGATCGTCATCGCCGGCGGCAAAGCATGTGGCCTCAAGCACGGCGCGTTGCACCGTTATTCCGAGGACACCCCCTTTTCAAATGCACTCCTGCGCATCGCCCAGGCCACCGGGGCGCGCGATGAACGTTTTGCTGACAGTTCGGGGGTTTTGTCGGAGATTTAACCATGCCTATTGATCGACAGAAACCGACTTCTCGTCTCTGCGAACAAAAATGAAATTGCACATGAAACCGTTCCGTGTCCTATCGATGTCCGTCGCGCTGATATTCGCCTTCCCAGCCAGCGCGATTGCCGAACCACCGGGTTTCAACTACGACGAATCCAAGGTTCACGAGTACACGTTGCCCGATGCGCTGGTGATGGCCGACGGCAGGCAGGTCACGAGTCCGCAAATGTGGGTTGCCGAGCGCCGTCCGGAAATTCTGAAACTGTTCGAGACGGAAATGTATGGGCGCAGTCCAGGTCCGCCGAAAGATATGGCCTTCGAGGTCACTTCCGAGGACAAGACTGCGCTGGACGGCATGGCCACACGGCGCGAGGTGTCCGTCTATTTTACGGACAAGAGAAAAGACGGCCCGCGTATGGACATCCTGATCTACCTGCCGAACGATGTGCAGGCGCCAGTACCGCTTTTTATTGGCTTGAACTTTGAAGGCAACCACACTGTCCATGCCGATCCTGGCATTACGATTTCGAGATATGCGTTGCGCGATGGTAAGAACCCGGCCGCCGCGGAAAAGTCGCGTGGTAGACACGCGATGTGGTGGGCCATCAACATGATACTCGCGCGAGGCTACGCGTTGGCGACGATCCACTGCGCGGACCTGGATCCCGATTTCGACGACGGATTCAAAAACGGTGTGCAGCCATTGTTTTACGAGCCTGGACAAACCGCGCCGCGTGCGGACCAATGGGGAACGATCGGGGCCTGGGCCTGGGGATTGAGTCGAAGTTTGGATTATTTTGCGACGGATCATGATATCGACGCACAGCACGTGGCTGTCATGGGGCATTCGCGGCTGGGTAAGACCGCGCTGTGGGCAGGCGCCCGGGACCAGCGGTTCGCACTGGTTATCTCCAACAATTCAGGGCGCGGCGGTGCGGCGCTGAGTCGCCGCGACTTCGGCGAACCGGTCAAACGAATCATCAAGGCTTTTCCTCACTGGTTTTGCGACAATTTCAACAAGTATGGCGATCATCCGGAAGCCCTTCCGGTCGATCAGCACATGTTGATTGCGCTGGTCGCCCCGCGGCCGGTTTATGTAGCCTGCGCTGAAGAAGATCTGTGGTCCGACCCTCGCGGCGAATTCCTGGCAGCTTGGCATGCGAGCGATGTGTATCGCCTGTTAGGCGCGGAAGGCCTCCCCTCGGGGACGATGCCGGCGGTCGACCAGCCGGTGATGAACACCATCGGCTTTCATATCCGCAGAGGCAAACACGACGTGACCGACTACGACTGGCAGCGCTACCTGGACTTCGCCGACAAACACTTTCGCCCGAAATCGAATGTGAGACCACGCACGCCGCAAGGGTAATAAATCGATGTTGACGTGTCGCCCCGCTCGCCTGGAGACCACCTGTGAAATGCTTTTCAAAAAATTTTCGTGAGCCGTCGATGTGCAATTCTAGATTTTGCATTTCGCTTTGCCTTGCCGTCGTTGCATTCCGGTCGATGGCCACGGCAAACGAGGCAGCCGAATTTACGCCGCCAGCGATCAGGGTGCCGGACGGGTTCGTGCTGGAACTGGCCGCGGCCCCGCCTCTGGTCAAGCATCCGATGCTTGCCTGTCTCGATCATCGTGGCCGACTATTCATTGCTGAAACGGACGGTCGCAATCTGAGGAAGGAGGAGCTGCTACAGGAAAAATCTCGCTTCATTCGAATGCTTGAGGATACCGATGACGACGGCAAGTTCGACAAAAGTACGATCTTTGCCGATAAGATGGTCATGCCCGAAGGGGCGCTATGGCACAACAACGCGCTGTACGTCGTTTCGGCGCCCTACTTGTGGCGTTTGGAAGATACCGACGACGACGGAGTCGCCGACCGACGTGAAAAACTGGTTGGCGAATTTAATTTCAACGGTAACCCCAATCAAAGTGGTCCGTACCTGGGACCGTGTGGACGTATCTATTTCACCGGCGGCGTGTTCGGCTATGACCTGGCGGGCGCGGATGGCAAGCGGCTTGGCCAAGGTTCCGCAGCCGGTGTCTACTCGTGCCGCGCGGATGGAACCGATCTGGAAGTTTTCGGCCAAGGCCCCGTGAACCCGGTCGACGTCGAATTCACGCCCGAAGGTGAGCTGCTAAGCACCGCCGCGATCTTCGATGGCGTGGACGGTCGGCACGACGCGTTGATCCATTGGATCGACGGGGCGCTGACGCATACCGTTTACGGCAAACCGCTGCTGCCCGACACAGGTTACCGGTTACCGGCCTTGAGCCGCTGGGGACAAGTCGCACCGGCCGGGTTGATGCGGTATCGCGGCACGGCGTTCGGCGCCGAGTATCGCGACAACTACTTCGCTTGCCAGTTCAACACGCACAAAGTCGTACGGACACAAATCGCACCGCACGGATCGACTTTTCAATCGATCGATGTGGATTTCCTGGCGGCCGACGCGATCGATTTCCACCCCACCGATATATTGGAAGACGCCGACGGCAGCCTGCTGCTCATCGACACTGGCGGCTGGGTCTATTACGGCTGTCCCACGTCGAAGATCGCCAAGCCGATGGTGCTCGGCGCGATCTACCGGATTCGCAAAGCGGGAGCGACTCCCGTTGTGGATCCGCGCGGTCGACAACTCGACTGGAACGCCACCAGTGACGAAATGGTGACGTGGCTGGACGACCCTCGCCCGGTAGTCCGCGACCGTGCGATCGATACGCTGGTCCGGCGAGGTACCGGCGCCGTGCCCGCGCTGGACAAGGCGCTCTGTTCTTCTGACGTCGTCGAGCTCCGTCGCAATGCCGTCTGGACGCTTTCGCGAATCGGTACGCCACCGGCACTTCAAGCGATCCGCGCGGCGCTTGCCGACCGGGATGCGACCGTTCGTCAGGCCGCCATCCTCAGCGTCGGCATTCTCAAAGATCCGGGTGCCAGCGAAGCACTGCGCGCGATCCTTCGCCATGGACCGCCACTCCAACGTCGCACAGCCGCCGCCGCGCTAGGACAGATCGGTTCGGTCTCCTCGGTTTCCGCGATATTGGATGCGGTTGCCCGCGAGGACAATGACGACTTTCTAATGCATGCTTTTGTCTACGCTTTGATCCGCATCGACGAGTCCGCTGCTACGGCGAAGGGCCTGGCCGCAGACAATCCACGGGTCCAGCGAGCCGCGCTGGTGGCGCTGGACCAGATGCCGGGCAACCATCTGACACACAAAATCGTCACGCCCCTGGTCAGTACCGACGATCTAGATTTGCGTACTACGGCTTTGGAGATCATCAGCCGGCACGCGGACTGGGCCGGTGAAATTCGCGGAGTCGTCTCTCGTTGGCTGACCGCACCAAGACTTGCCGCCGAAGACGTCAAGTTGACCCGCGCGGTGATGGCGGCGTTTGCAGGCAATAGTCAGATTCAATCGGAAATGAACGACGCGCTGGCTCGCGAGTCGACCCCCAAAGATACACGGTTGCTGGTGCTGGATGCATTGGCCGAAAGTGATCTGGACGACCTGCCCGATCCATTGAACGCCCCGCTGCGCAAACTGCTCGCCAGCACGGACACGGACCTTGTCGAGCACGCTATCGCGACGATTTCCGTCAAGGAAACCGATCGCATGGACGACCTCTTATTGAAGCTCAGCCGCGATGCATCGCGGCCACAGCCGCTACGACTGGCCGCGTTGGCCACCGTGGCCAAGCACGGCTCGCCGTTGGACCAAGAGGCCTTTGCACTGCTTGCAGCGCAGTTGGACGACGATGGATTGCCAGTGGATCGCGTGCGTGCGGCGGAGGCGCTGGCCGCCGCAAACCTCAGCCACCAGCAGTCGTTGGCTGTGGCCGATCTATTGGCCCGCGCTCGGTCACTGGAACTGCCGGTCCTATTGCGGCGATTCGAGCGCGATGCGGCGGCAGTGGTGGTCAACGTCGATGCTCAGCCGGCCGGCGGAAAAACGCACCGTGGGCTTGCCGCATTTGCCGACGACCCGCAGGGTGGCCTAGCGATCTGGAACGCATGGGATCCGACCACCGGCACCGGAGTCAACTATCCGCGGACCTCGGATGGATCGTACAGTGGTATATGGCTCAGCAAGATGGAAGGAGCCAGCCTGCTGCCTCATTTTTCGAATCAGTTCGACAATCTCATGGGCGACTTTTTTTACAACGGGCAAAGTGGCGGAGGCGGCGAGCATCAGTCATTCAGAAGCCGTTTCATACTGGGCGGCCTCAAGCTCGCCGGGCGCTACGAGCTGTATTTTTACGGTTCCAGAAATCCCAGCGATCCACCGCGTGGAGCTTCGGTGACGATCGAAGATGCGAACGGCCACAAGACGGAAAACATCCATGGACTTAAACCTGGCGATAAAGATTACGCCGAGGGTAAAACCCACGCGCTGTTTCGAGATGTGGTGCCGAAGTCGAACGGCACGATCGAGATTTCCTGGTCCGCCTCCACCGACGACACGGACGCAAACCACGGCGTCTTCAATGGGCTGACGATTGTCGCTCCGCCAGCGGGACACGGGCGCGATGTGCCGCTCGGCCAGCGTATCGTGGCCGGGCTGGGTGGATCGCAAGCGCTGACCAACCTGGTCCCCGACCGCATCCAGAAGCTGTTAGATCGGTTTCCGCCTGAAATCGCCGAAGCGGGCACAGCGCTGGTTCGCGCCGCTGGTACGGACCGCCGGGAACAGGCGGAACGCTTGGCCGAACTGATGTCGCAGATCGACGATGGCGATGCACGCCGCGGCCGCGAGATCTATTTTGGAAACCGGGCGTTGTGCCATACGTGCCATCGTGCGGAGAACCGCGGAGGCGACATTGGTCCCGACCTGTCGCAAATCGCTCGCATTCGCAATGAGCGCGATTTGACCGAGTCGATCGTGTTTCCCAGTTCGACGATTGCCGGTAACTACCAGACATTTAACGTTTACACCCTGTCGGGGCAAACCCACGTGGGTGTCATCGGTCGACAGTCGGCAACTGCAATCCATCTGCGAATGGCCGGCAAGCCCGAGCAGCGGATCGCTCGCGACGATATTGAAGAAATGTCGGCCTCGGCAACTTCAATCATGCCAAGTGGTCTGGAAAAAGTAATTACAATTCCCGAACTGCGCGATTTGATCGCCTATTTGAAAACGCTTAAATGAGGCGCGGGAGAAACCGAAATGAGTCAATGCACAACGATGCTTGAATCAAAGCCATTGCAAAGACCTCGTGGCCCCAGTGTCGGTATACCGCCAACCCGAGTGGCGTGGGTGGTGATCGCCCTTGGATTATTGGCCAGTCCTCTCGAATTGTTAGCGGAAAACCCTAGCGAGACTGCCGAAGTTGAGCGCCGAACGATCGCAAGCGATTGGGCATTTCGGCCAATTGCCAGCCCCGCCGTGCCAAAGGTGAAACAGGCTGGGATAATGTGGTCGCCCATCGATGCCTTCATCCTCGCCGAGCAGGACAAACGAGGGATCGAGCCCGCACCACTAGTTTCCCGCCACGCCCTCCTCCGCCGCGTCACTTTCGATGTGACCGGTTTGCCACCCACGCCAGAGGAAGTGGAAGCATTCCTTACCGACAACTCTCCGCAAGCTTACGAGAAGGTCGTGGACCGTCTGCTCGCTTCGCATGGGTATGGCGAGCGATGGGCGCGCCATTGGCTTGATGTTGTTCGCTACGCCGAGACCGACGGTTTTGCCATTGATGAAGAACGTCCCACGCTCTGGCGGTACAGGGATTATGTCGTCCGCGCGTTCAATCAGGACCGTCCCTTCGACCGTTTTATCTGTGAACAACTCGCCGGTGACGAAATGGACGCCGGCAGCGAGGGGATTGTCGCCACCGGGTTTTATCGACTTGGACCTTGGGAGGCCGACAACATGGTGCCGGAAAACAAACGGCAGGACTATCTCAACGAAATCACCGACGCGATCGGGTCCGCTTTTCTGGGACTCACCGTGGGCTGCGCCCGTTGTCACGATCACAAATACGACCCGATTCCCACCAACGATTTTTATAAGCTGCAGGCGTTCCTCACCTCGTTGAAACGCACCCAGCCCACCGCCGAGTTTCTCGAAGTGGAAACGATCGGCGAGTTCCAAGTGCGCAAGGCCAAGGCCGAACAAGAAGCAACGCGGCGCCGCGAAGACCTGGCCAGGTTCCGTTCGACCATGAGACCCAAAATCGCGGCCAGTCTCGGCATGGCCGTTTATGAGGTGGACGATAAAGAATTCGATGAGGCCATTGTCAAAGAACCGTCCGTATCGGCGGAAGAAAAAAAGCAATTCGAAGAACTGAAAAAGGCAGTTGCTGAATTCAAAGAGTCCGCGCGTTACGACGCCGTGGCCTGCGCGGTGTCCAATCCGGGCCAGGATGAGCCCATCCCGGCTACACACGTGCTGATAGGCGGAAGCGTGACTTCTCCCGGCCCGCGGGTTGCTCCAGGTTTTCTTTCCGCAGTTCAATCTGTGAACGCGGAATGCTCTGCGGAATTGGCCCAGGTCGACTCCGCCCCTTCGGGTCGGCGAAAAGTTCTAGCCCAGTGGATTGCCAGTCCAGAAAATCCGCTAACCCCGCGCGTGCTCGTCAATCGCTTGTGGCAGTACCATTTTGGCGCCGGGATTGTCGCCACGGCCAATGATTTTGGGAAAAACGGTTCCGGAGCGAGCCACCCGGAGTTGCTCGATTATCTGGCGAAGCGCTTCATTGAAAGTGGATGGCAACTCAAGCCGCTCCATCGGCTTTTACTGTTATCCAGAACGTATCAACTTTCTACCCAGCATCCGCAAACCGACGCCTGTGCCGAGCTGGATCCCGACAACCGGCTGCTTTGGAGGGCCAACTTCCGGCGCCTGGAGGGCGAAGTCCTCCGCGATGCCATGTTGGCGGTCAGTGGAAGGTTGCATTTAACCCACGGCGGCCCTGGATTTTTTGAAGAGCTGCCTGCGGAAATGGGACGCGAATTCCCCTTCTTCAAATGGGATCCTTCGGAAGAGAATCAACGCGCGCGGCGCAGCCTGTACTCGTTTCAGCGCCGCAACATGGTGGTTCCCATGCTGGAGTCCTTCGATGCCGCCGACATGTCCACGTCTTGCGCTCGCCGGGGAACGTCGGTGACGACTCCCCAAGTCTTCGCGCTGTTCAACAGCAAGTTTGCGCACGAGACCAGCCAGCATTTTGCCCGTCGTGTTCAACGCCAAGCCGGCTCGCTGCCGCGCAGTCAGGTGGAATTCATCTTTCGCCTGGCCTTTGGCAGGTCACCAACTGCGAGCGAGCTGGAGGCGGGTACGTGCTACCTTGAGAAACAGTCGAGTGCTGAATCGGCGGCTGGCGACGAGCCGTCCAAGGCGCTGGCCGATCTTTGTTTGGTCGCTTTGAACGCTAATGAGTTTTTGTACTTGGAGTAATGATGGCGAAAATGAACAGAGCCGAAGTTCTCGATCCAATCGTCGAGTCGAACCTAATCGACCGGCGCGGGTTCCATTATCAACTAGGCTCCGGTATCGGCTCGGTCGCTCTAAGCTGGTTGTTGAGTCAGGATCAGGCCGTCGCCGCCGAGTCCTTGGGGGCAAAACCCGCGCTCAATCCGCTCCTGCCCAAAGCGCCGCATTTTCCGGCTCGCGCCCGATCCTGCATTTTTCTCATGATGGAAGGCGGGGCTAGCCACATCGACACTTTCGACCCCAAGCCGAAACTGAAGGAACTGGACGGAAAACCGTTCACCAGAAATGAGAAGTTGAAGTCGAATCAAAATAAAGGAGATCGATTTTTCACCCCTTCCCCGTTTCAGTTTCGGCGCTTCGGCCAGTGTGGGAGGGACGTCAGCGAGCTGTTTCAGAATGTTGCGACCTGTGTGGATGACTTGGCCTTCGTGCGTTCGGTCTATGCGGACAGCGATAATCATCCGGCCGCGCTGTTCCAATTCCTGACCGGACAGGCATTTCAGGGCAGCCCCTCCATCGGCTCCTGGGTCGTGTATGGACTTGGAACCGAGAGCCAAAACCTTCCGGCCTTCGTGGTACTACGAGACGGACGTCCGTTTGGCGGCGCGGCTGCCTGGAGCAACGCCTATCTTCCCGCTGCTTACCAGGGAACCCAACTGCGGAGCGGGGCGGTTCCGATTCTCGACCTGCAACCACCCAAAGATGTCGGCCGATCGCGACAACGCGAGAGCCTCGACCTATTGCAGGCGTTCAACCGCCAACACAGCCAACGGAATCCGGCGCATCCGGATTTGGAGGCGCGCATGGCCAGCTACGAACTGGCTTTCCGGATGCAAGCCGAGGTGCCCGAAACGCTCTCCGTCGAGGGCGAAACCGAGGCCACTCGGAAGCTTTATGGACTGGACCAAGAGAAGACCAAGGATTTTGGCACGCGCTGTTTGTTGGCCCGACGCTTGGTGGAACGGGGAGTGCGCTTCGTCCAAGTGTGGTCGGGCGGATGGGATTCGCACGATAACATCCTGAAGGGCCATCGCAGCGCAGCCGAGCGGGTGGACCTTCCCCTTGCCGGACTCATCCAAGACCTTAAGCAACGCGGCCTGCTCGATGAAACTCTACTCGTCTGGGGCGGTGAGTTCGGTCGCACGCCCGACACCAACGCCAACAATCACAAGAAGAACACACCTGGCCGGGACCATAATCCAGGTGCCATGACGATGTGGTTCGCCGGCGGCGGCGTCGGTGGCGGCAGGCTCATTGGCGCAACGGATGAAATGGGGGACAAAGCGATCGAACAACCCTATCATCTGAAGGATGTTCACGCGACGTTGCTCCATCTCTTCGGCCTCGACCAATTCAAGCTAACCTTCTATCACGCCGGCCGATTCAAACAATTGACCGATACCGGCGGAACGGTCATCCACGATATCCTCACCTAACTTGGTGCCACGAAACACAGACCAAGTCGATGGCTGCGGACGCACAGCGGTTGTTGATGGCTTACTGACCTGGGCTCGCGTGTTTCCACTACGCTCGCCTCCACCTGACCTCAGCCTTCAACGATCTGCGGCCACGCCGTGGTTGTTATAGGTATCGTTGTAGATTCGGACCAGGTGCTATAAAGTTTTGTCTTGCGGGTCACTGCTAGAAGCGAACTTCCGAACGGAAGTGAGAGCCAAGCGATGCGCTGTTCGATGCGGCACAGTTCTAACATCGTTCTATTGACGAATTTTGATGGTATGCGAGGAGGTTGGGGTCGAGTGGAGATCATTCGCTCTTTAATCCGTACGACCAGCTTGATGGCTGCCAGAAAGTGAAAAAAATACCGCATGCACACGATCGATACTGGGGCACCGGCAGCCGCATTGAGAAACGTAGCCTTGGTATACCTCGTGTAATGATGATTGATGTCGTCGTGAGTCGTCCACAAACAGAGAAACGCCGGGACGGTAACAATCAAGTATCCGCCCGGTTCCAACAAAGTGGCAGCGTGCTCTAATGCGGCCTCGCGCTCGGACAAATGCTCGAGAACGTCCAGCATGAGGATCAACGAGTAACGCTTGTCTGGGGCAAACGTCCGATCGAACGGGCCAATGTGGATGTTGCGCGGTCCACCGGACGAGACAAGGGCCGCGTCCGACTCGATTCCCTCCACTTCTCCGCCAAGCGTCGAAAGCTTGTCGAAGAACAAACCGTTACCGCAACCCACATCGAGAACTCTCGGATGCGGTGGCAGGTCCAGCGACCGCAATTGCCTCATCAAGAACTCTTCTCTGGCCCGCCACCACCAGTGTTCGCGATAGAGTCGCTCGTAAAGCTGGCCGTATTCACGCTCCATTCTGAGAATTCCCAACTTCGGCGACTTGGAGTAAATTGCCAGCCGCGTCCGTTTTCACGGACGGCTCGTCATTCGAATAAGTCGATTGATTTGGTGGACTGGCGGGTGCGTCAGTCGTGCAGGTGCGACTTCCCACTACCTGTTGAACAACGTAATGTGGTCGCTGTTTGACTTCTTCGTAAATGCGGCCAATATATTCGCCAATAACTCCCAGGAATAGAAGCTGTACTCCAGACAGAAACGTGATGGCGAAGATGATCGCGGTGAAGCCAACAGGCGATTGCCCCCAGAAAATCTTGACGCACAGCGCGTAAATGGCGAACAATACCGAACAGGAGACGGCCAGCATACCACAAGCTGTGGCTAATCGAATGGGCATTACGGAGAACGCGAACACGCCATCGAATGCCAGGCGAAGCAGACGTCTCAGGTTGTACTTGGGTTTGCCCGCAAATCGCGCATCGCGTTCGATTTCCAAGCCTTTTTGCCGGAATCCGTACCACGTTCTCAGGCCACGCAGATAGCGCTGTCGCTCGGGGGATCGACGTACCAGGTCCGCAACTCGGCGCGACATGATGGCGAAGTCTCCGGCACCAACCGGCAATTTCAAATCGGCTAGCACCGCCACCAGGCGATAGAACAGCGAATAGCTTAATCTCAGCCAAAGGCTCTCCTTGCGTTTAATCCGCACCACGTAAACGACATCGAATCCCCGCTGAGCCTCTGCCAGCAGTTGTTCGATCGCTTCCGGCGGGTCCTGCAAATCGCCGTCCATGACCACCACGAAGTCCCCTGAAGCATGATCTAGCGCCGCGCCAATCGCCGCTTGATGACCGAAATTGCGCGACAGCGAAACGCCCACGATTCGCGCATCTCGCACCGATGCCTCTCGAATCAACTGCCAAGTACGATCGTCGCTGCCGTCATCCACCAAGACGATTTCGTGCGGTCCTCCCGCGATGCGATCGAGGACCGCCAAACATCGGTGAATCAGTTCTTCGACGATCGATTCCTCGTTGTACACTGGGGTGGCAATCGAGATGCGCGGGTTCGCACTCAAGGCTTCGGTCCTCCTTTGAAATAAACTAGAGCCCAAAGTTCGAGACCCAGCAAGGTGACCGGAAACGGTTGGAACACAACGCTGGTGAAGTGGGCTTCAAAGATTTCGCGCCACACTTCCAACTTGCGTGGATAATCGCCGCGATCGTTAGCCGCCAACCATCTCGGTACGCCGACTTTATCGGGCAATACCAGGTCGATGATATGCACGCATCCGCTTGGCAACAGCAGATGGGCCAGTTGCGTCAGAATGCGATGTACGGCTGAGTCGTCCAAGTGATGCAGTAAGCTGTTCGATAACACGAAATCGTAGCGATCTTCGGCGGGTGCTTGAAACGTGCAAACATCCTGGACGATGAAATTGCGTCCGTACTTTCGTCGAGCATATTGAATATACTGCGGATTGATATCCAAGCCCGTGTAATCACAGCTCGCAAAGTACTTGCAATTCGTGCCAGGTCCGCAACCCACATCCAACACTCGCCGAATCGCCGACAGATCGTTGAGGCGCAATATCGGAGCCAATTTCGCATCCGCGAAAGGAGCCTGCCACAATCGGTAGGCCGTCGTGTTCCGCATTATTCCGCTTAGTCGTTTGAGCATCAAACTAATCGCGCCACAGGACGCTGAAATCCGGTTGACTCTGATTGGAATCGTCTGGGAAGAAACGAAAGTGTTCGGCTTGTGTGAATCTGGATCGGAGCCCTTGTACCAACCGCGCGTGAGGCGGTCCGGAGAATTCTCCTCCCCAACGCAGCACCGCCACCTTGATCCGCTGTTCGTCGATCATCTTCAACAAGCGTTCGGCCCGTCCTTCCGGATTGGATTCGAAATCTGCATCAAAAAAATCGTAAATGGTTCGAGTAGGATTGCGCCTGTCGCACAGGAAGTAAATCTCCGGACAGTCCGTCGAGGCGTATATAGGCTCTCCAGGAGTCGATTGCAACTGGACTCGGCGCACGATCCCACGATACACTGGCACATCGAATCCCGCCACACGCAGGCCCGCTTTTTCAAGTTCCAATGAATGATTGGTGTTTACAAAAACGGGCAAATTGCCAAACGACTGAATGTAGTTATTGTTCAGCCAGAAGAAGCCGAACGCCAAGTAGGTCAACAACAAACAAAGCTGAAGATTACCGGATGAACTCGTAACGCTCTTGGCCACGTACAACCCAGCCAGTATCACCATCGGTGCGGTGTAACAGAAATAGATCCCCGCAGAAAACGGATATTGAACCAAGCTGACCATGGCCGTGACAGACAACACCCAGAAGAGAACTTCGCGCCATCGATCGTGCTCATCTATCTGAACTGGCCACGTCGCCACTCGCCAAGCACCGATCAATGTGAACAGCGGGACCATCGGGCGCAGTGAACTCCAAAAGCCGCTGTAGACGAGTAAACTCCCTCCCGCAAGAATCGCCATTAAGCAAGGCACAGCTAAAACCGCGGCCACGTGACACCGCGCTATCCATCGGACTTGCCCACGCAAGGGAAGAAAGCATAAACTCAGCGGTAACATCGAAATCAAAGTCGTCGGGGATGGTAGCGCATTGGATGCGAACTTCATTCTCCTTTGCGGCAAGACGAAGTTACCATACAGGACGCTATCCAAGCTGGCTGTGACCGCATAAGGAATCGCGAAACACAGCAACGGTAATGCGACTCCGAGGCTGAACTGAACATACAGTGTGACCAGTCGCAACCATCGACCGCGATCATCTCTTTGGCGAACATGTACCTCGTTCCACCATACCACGCCGGCCAGCACAAACGCGGGGGTTACAAACAATGCGATATCCATCGTCGTCAGCCGCTGTCGCACCAGCACGATTACCGCGACGACTAATATTCCCGCAGCCGCTGACGACGCACTCGGAAAGAGCAGCTTCCTACGCTCGGACGAACTCTTGTCTCGATTGGCCTGTTCTTGCTCACGAAAAAGCAAGTACACAAAACCGGCGGCTACAAAGAATATACCCGAAACCTTGATCAAGATCGAAAGTCCGCCCATTGCTCCAGACAATATCAACCATCGCCTGCGGCCTGTCTCGATGAACCTGATCATCGACCAGGTACCGAATACTGCGAAATAGAGGTTGTACCAGGACGGCAGCGAAGCAAAATAGTTTGGAACACTCCACACAACAGTGGCAAAGGTCACTACAGCCGCGACAATCGGCGACGCGACGCGCAGGGTCATGGAGTACATCAAAGGAACTGAGGCCAGCGAAAAGCCGGCCAACATGATTCGCATCGAGTACAAGTCTCGTCCGAACGCCCCAAAAGCAAGCGCGTGTAACATCGCCAGTCCACCGGAGTACGGATCATCGAAATCGCGATGAGGCAACTGGCCTTGGAGCACCCGCTCCGCCGTTTGCGCTAGCAGCCCTTCGTCGTGCGGAATCCAGCCATGATCGGATCGCGTCGCAAGGTAAGCTAAGGAAACAACCCACACACACACGAGCGGCCAATAGGCTTGAACACTGCGCCACGGCGAAGTAGTCCGCCAAACGGGAAAATCGCGGTTCGGCCGCTCATCCGAAGTTTGAAGAACTGGATTCGAAAGAGGTTTCTTACCTGATTGGTGGCGCGGCTGTTTAGGATTTTTGTTCTTTGACGAAGGCATTTTGGGTTGGAATTAATCGCAGCTGCGGGACCATTGCAATCGCTGCGAAAGTCATCATCCTTGCAATTTTAGCAGACTGATGGCGTTCCCTCGGAAGATCTTGTACTGAACGTCCTCGGGCAGGTTCAACGAATCGAAAAGCGCGAACTGCGGAATCGCCTGGGCGGGCATCAGGACGTCGGTGCCGAACAGCAATTGATCCGCGCGACGAATCAGGAATTCGCGCCCGAAGGCTTTGTCACGGGCGATGGCCTTTTCGCCGCCGGGTTCCGAGAGATCGCCGTAGAGATTGGGATACTTGGCCATAAGTCGGTCGAGCGCGCCGCCGGGCGTAACCGGTTTCGGAACTTCGGGATAGCGGCCAAAGTCCTCGAACGTCGCATCGCCGCTGATTGAGGCCCAGAATCCCGCCGCGTGGCCAATCAGCGGCAACTTTGGAAACGACTTGAGTACGTTTTCCAAACGCGGCAGGCCAGGCGCGTCGGGATTGCGAATGTCGTCCAGATGAAACAAGATCGGCAGATCGACCGACTGGCAAGCTTCGTACAACATCATCTGCTGTGGAGCATCGATCCACAGTCCGGTCTTGTGCTCGCCCAAACCTCGACAGCCGGCATCTTGGTATCGCTTGAGGATGTCGATGATGCCCTTCACGCCGACCACATGTCCGGCGCGTTGGCCCGGAGCGGTGACCGCGCGCGGGTCGACTGTGCAGAACGGAATGATTCGCTCTGGGTACTGTCTGTACGCGGCGATCGCCGTCGAGACGGGTTGCGCCACAGGAGCCGACTCGGGAGAGATCAGCGGCAGTACACACGCCTTCTCAATCTCGTGTTCATCCATGAATCGCAGCAACAACTCGGCAGTCAACTCGCGACCGAAATGAAACGCGCCCAAGTGCGTGTGAATGTCGATGTACCGAATTTTTCTCGCGGGCTTGTCAACAGCCACAGAAACGGCAGGTAGCGCCGTGACAGCGGCGGCGGTTGCGAGAAAGGCGCGGCGCGACGATCGGCGACCCGCACAACTAGAGTCATGGTCAGGACAAAAACGTCGGTGAGAACTCTTGCTGGTTCGGAGTTCTGAACCTGAGCGCAGGTTCGCGCTGGTTCCTGGCTCGCCAGGCTTCATGACAAGATCTCCGTAACGACTCGTCCCGCCACATCGGTCAAGCGAAAATCGCGGCCGGTATGGCGATAGGTAAGTTGTTCGTGGTCGATGCCTAATAAATGCAAAATGGTGGCTTGCAAGTCATGCACGTGAACAGGTTGCTCGACGACATCGAACCCAAAGTCGTCAGTACGCCCGTGGACGTAGCCCGGCTTCACGCCGCCACCTGCCAGCCAGATGCTGAACGCATTGGGGTGATGATCGCGTCCCTCTTTGCCAGCGGTACTGCCGCGGCGCACTTCGCCCATCGGTGTGCGACCGAACTCGCCGGCACACACGACCAGTGTTTCGTCGAGCAACCCGCGCTGCTTGAGATCCTGAACCAAGGCTGCCGCAGGTTGATCCGTCATGCCGCAATTCAGAGCCAGCCGCTGATTCAGTTCGCTGTGATGGTCCCAGGAACTGTGTACCAAATGCACAAAGCGGACTCCACGTTCGACCATGCGCCGCGCCAGCAGACAATTCGTGCCAAAAGAGCGAGTCGGTTCCACATCCACGCCGTAACTGGCCAGTGTCTTGGCGGTTTCTTGCCGCAAGTCCAGCAACTCGGGAGCGGCGTTCTGCATCCGAAAAGCAGTCTCGTAAGCCGCGATGCGTGACTCGATCTCGGTATCGCCTGTCCGCTCGCGATGAAGCAAGTTCAAGTCGCGGAGCACATCCAACCTCGCGCGCTGAGTGGACGCGTTGATGCCGCGCGGGCGGCTGAGATGCAGGATCGGATCGCCCGAATTGCGAAACGAGACGCCGCGATACGACGATGGCATGAAGCCGCTGCTCCACAACGAACTGCCGGCGCCCTCCAAACCGTGTCCGTCGTCCGAAAGGAGCACGAGGTAGCCCGGCATTTCCTGACACTCGCTCCCCAATCCGTAATTCACCCACGCGCCGATGCTCGGATTTCCAAACAGCGGCGTACCACAATGCAACAGCAACTGAGCCGGGTCGTGATTAGGCTGGTCGCAGTGCATCGATCGCACCAAGCAGATGTCGTCCGCAATTCGAGCAGTGTGTGGCATCAAGTCGGACAGCGCCATGCCACAGTTTCCACGGGGCTGAAACCTGCGCGGACTTGCCAGCACAGTTTCCAGTATGCCGCCGGTGGCGCTCTTTTTTGGTTCGACCAGGCTCGATGGCATCGGCTGACCGTGCAGCTCCGCCATCTTGGGCTTTTCGTCGAACAGATCGACGTGCGACTGGCCGCCCATCATGAACAAGAAGATCACGTTCTTGGCACGCCGCGCGAAATGCGTCGATGACGGAGCCGCCAATCCGTCGCGGGCCAGCAGGTGACTCAGAGCAATCGCTCCGAATCCAAACGAACTGCGAGCAAGAAATTCTCGGCGAGAGTGAATGTAGTGCATTGCGCTACTCCCGTGTGATGAATTCGTCGAGGTTCAGTAACACGCTGGCCAGCGCAACCCACGCGGCATCCACGCCCGATGCGAGTCCTTCCGTCAGTTCACTGGCCGATGTCGCGTCGCCATGCAGCAGAGTTCGCTGTTGATGAATATAAGCGAGCAACCGTTGCGATTCCGCCGGCTGGATCGGACGAGATAGCGCAAGCAGGTATGCATGCGCCAATCGCGATTTGTCGTCGGCACGGGCTTCGCGATGAATGCGCTTGGCCAGTGCTTTGGCCGCATCGAGAAATACCGGGTCGTTCAACAGGTTCAGCGCCTGAATTGGTGTGTTGGATCGTTCGCGACGCGTACAACTGCGACTGGTGTCCGGCAAATCGAATGTTACAAACTGTGCGAACGGAGATGTGCGCTGAATGAAGGTGTACAAGCCGCGGCGATAGCGGTCCGCGCCGGTGCTGGCTTCCCACGTATTGCGATAGCCTTCCTTGGAAACACTGGCCGGTTGAGGCGGTTTGACGCTTGGCCCGCCCACGTTTCGATTCAATAATCCACTGACGGCCAGCGTCGCATCGCGCACCGCTTCTGCTGATAACCGCAACCGAACTTGCCGCGCGAGGAGTTGGTTCAGCGGATCGCGCGTCACAAGGTCAGGCCGAGCGACCGACGATTGCTGGTACGATTGCGACATCACGATTCGCTTTAACATCGATTTGATGCTCCAGCCGTCGCGCTGGAATTGAAGCGCCAACCAGTCGAGCAGCTCGGGATGCGACGGTCGATCTCCACGCACGCCGAAGTTGTCGGACGTTGCGACCAATCCACGCCCGAACAATTCTTGCCACAACCGGTTCACGGTTACTCGGGCCGTCAACGGATGTTCCCGCGATACTAGCCAACGTGCCAGCGCCAAGCGGTCTGGTTCTCCGTCATGTTTTAGAGGTGGCATTACCGAGAATGTATCCGCTTGGATCGCGTCTCCTTTTCGTCGATAGTCGCCACGCACGTGAATGTTCGTCGTTCGCTTCACCGGCGAATTCATCATTCCAGGTGCACGCGTCACCGGTGGCAACAATTTGGTGAGTGCATCGAGCTTGGTTCTCAGTTCACTCACTTTCAACTCGGCGAATCGCTGGTTGTACGTCGACGGCGCGGCTCGAAGAAAATAGTCGAGCAACCGGTCGCGCTGGTCCAGAGTCCTTTCGGCCAGCGGAGTCTTGATGATGTTCAGTCCCTCGAGTTGCCCCTCGCCAAGATTCTGACCCCATTGCAAACCCAACAACTCCAACGTGCGATCCCATGAAAAATCCTCACCTGGATGCGCTTCGGTATGCAACATTCGTCGCTCCCAATCGGCTTGCAGTTCGGCAATTTGCTGGGCTACAGGTGCGAGCAGTTCGGCACGCTTGCGATCGTACTCGGACTTGGCCGACCCGTAAGGTTCGTATTCGCCAGGCAACGGAGCGTTGAAGTTCACTTCGTCCGCGTTATTGAAGAAAGCGTAAAGCCGGTAGAACTCGAGCTGTGAAATCGTGTCGAATTTGTGGTCGTGACATTCCGCGCAAGCGATGGTCAGCCCCAGCCAAGTCGTCCCGACTGTCACTGTGCGGTCGATCACCTGTCGTACTCGATACTCTTCCAGATCGGCTCCGCCTTCTCGATTACTCAAAGTATTTCTCAAGAATCCGGTTCCCATCCGCTGGGCGGCAGTTGCACGTGGCAGCAAATCGCCAGCCAATTGCTCGACCGTAAACTGATCGAATGGCAGGTCGCGATTGAACGCATCGACGACCCATTGACGGTATCGCCACGCGACTGGCCGAATGAAATCTTGTAGGTAACCGTCACTGTCGCCATAGTGAGCCAAGTCGAGCCACCAACGCGCCCAGCGCTCGCCAAAGTGTTCGGACCTGAGCAGTCGATCGACTACGCGTTCATAAGCATCCTCGCGCGTGTCATTGACGAATGCGTCGACTTCCAGCAATGTTGGCGGCAGTCCGGTCAAATCGAGCGTCAAGCGACGGACAAGCGTCGCACGATCCGCGGGACGCGACGGCACGATGTTTTCCTCGGCCAGCCGAGCACGAACAAAGTGATCGATCGGAGAACTGATGCCCGCGTCGATAGGCGGGTCGATCGGTTGCGGCGGCATGTATGCCCAATGCGGCTCGTACTGCCCGCCTTGCTCGATCCAGCGACGAAGTGTATCTCGCTGTGCCGCATTGAGCCGCCTGCCGGTCGACGCTGGTGGCATGATCCGCTGCTCATCTTCAGTCGAGACGCGTTTCCACAGTTCGCTACGCTCGAGATCACTCGGCACGATCGGCTGGGCGCCCGACTCGAGCATCGTCGTTGCGCCAGATCGCTCATAAAGTCTCAAACCCGCCTCGCGCTTGTTCCGGTCCTGTCCGTGGCAAGCAAAGCAATTGTCCGCAAGAATTGGCAACACGTCACGGTTGTATCGAACTCGATCGTCCGAGTCCGTTTGACCGAACGAAAGCGACGACGTCATCGAAACGAACAGCAAGAGGCAGCGGCGAGATGTAATCGCGAAAAGCTGGCAGGCTGAGGACCAGATGCCCAGATGCTTTTCATACGACACTGATTCTCGTCGGTTGGCCATCGTTACTCTCTGCAATCTCCCGCGCGAACTGACAGACGTCGCTCATCTTCGCAGTCATGAAAACCAAACCCCAATTGTACCTTGAGATGTGGGCTGTGGGGAATGCGTACGTGCGCGAGAGCATGAACGGGCACTGCGGATACTTCCGTTCACGTAAACCGGCAGACAACAGCCGACCAAAAGTCAGCCACGATTATTCATAACCCGAAGCGTGAGCGAGGGATGCATGGCAGATCCCTCGCTCACGCTTCGGGTTACGAAACGCAGCCTGCATTTTGCCGAATCATCGCATAGAGTTACGCACTAATCACTTACGAGAAACAACGCAGTCATCGTGAATAATCCGGGTTACTTCGGAGAACGAAGTCAGCCAACACTCAATCGGCTGCTGTGAGCAACTCGCGGGTTCGGACCTTGGTCTTGTGCCGCCGCTTGCCATTGCGCGAATGACGAGCGTCGATGACGTGAGGTTGACCAGCTACCGCGTAGAATAACCGACCGAAGTCTCGCACCAATTCGCACCAAAATTCGCCACTTATCCCCAGACGCTCGAAAATCGCAAGTGCACTCGCAGGTGTCGAGCCTCGCTTGTCGCCCCGAATGGATCGTGCGGTCCAGTCTAGCAACTCCAAGTACGACGCCACTGGCATCGGCAAGAATCCCTTGTCGCTGGCTCGGCATCCGTTCCCACTACAACATGCTCCAATCGCATCCCGTAACTCGTCGATCGTCAGCGGTGCCAAATGTGCATCTCGAGCCCGTCGTTCGCTGGGGTTCTGCTGGCTAGGTTCAACTGGCTCCTGGCATTCTGCAAACTCGCGAGTCGACGATGGCTGTTCCTGCGAGGCCATGCTAGCTTGCAACGCCTCGATCCCCCGCTGAACCGATGTGTAACTTCAACGTGGCCTCACGAGATTCAAACATAAAAACTGCACACACACACTCTCTCTCTATCAAGTTTGTCAATAATCAGCGGCTTAGAACTTGCCGAAATACGCAACTTTCTGCCCCCTGCTCCCTTTGGAAAAAAACTTCGATTTGGTCTCCAAATAAACGCATAGAATCTTGACTTGGACACGCCGCCTCATCTTGTCTATCTCAGCGGCCAGTATGTCCCAGCCTACGAAGCCAGATTTGCGATGACTCGGCCGGTACTACTGATGTCCAGTTGGAATTCAGCCTGCCAACGACCGGCGCTTGAAGCTCTTGGACTTGACGGGTCGCCAGGGCCAGGCGGACAATAGTCTACATCATTTTGCGGTCTTAAAAAGTCGACCGCATGTGGCGAATACAATCGGGGAGAATACCTATGGTCAGCCACGTTCATTGCGCGTTACTGCTAGCCATCGTCGTTACGACTTCAGGCTGTACATCTAGAACAACAAGCTCTCTTTCAAAAAGTACCAATGACCGGAGTGCTTCGTCCGATCCCGCTGGCTCGCCGGCTTCCGTGGACGCATTTCTCGGTTTGCTGTCAGGTGACATGGATCGCATTCAGCAGGGCTTGACGGAAATCGAGAATCGTTGGCATCCCGGTCAGTCGGCCATGTTGATGGAGATCAGCCGACTGGGATGGGGCAGTCCACTCGCCAACCGCTTGTTGGTCATCTTGAAAGAGAAGGCGGGAGTTGACCACGGCGAGAATTCAACCGCGTGGGATCGAGACATCTGGAATGCGAAGTACCAACCACATCCCCAATACAGCCGTTTCAAATCACAGCTCTACGCGAAGATCGATTCGCGTTTTGCCGAGTATTTCCGACAGGCGGACAACGCCACAATTCGTTTGGACGAAATTCGCTGGGGTGGCGTCAAGCGCGACGGTATCCCTCCGCTGAAGAACCCGGAGATGATTTCAACTGAGCAGGCAACGTATCTGGCGGATACCGATATAGTGTTCGGCATCGCGGTCGGAAGCGACGCCCGTGCTTATCCCAAACGCATTCTCGCGTGGCACGAAATGGTGAAAGATGTCATCGGCGGGCTCTCGCTGAACGGAGTCTACTGTACGCTGTGCGGCTCGATGATCGTCTACAAGACCGAATTCGATGGAACACATTATGAATTGGGGACCAGCGGATTCCTCTATAGATCGAACAAGCTGATGTATGACCATGGAACGAAATCGTTATGGTCAACACTGGAAGGTGAACCTTGCGTAGGTCCGTTGGTCGGTGAGGGCATTCGTCTCCAGCCTTATCATGTCGTGACCACGACTTGGGGAGAGTGGAAACGTCTACATCCTCACACCCGCGTGCTGTCGCTCAATACCGGCCATCAACGTGATTACGGCGAGGGTGTGGCGTATAGCGATTACTTTGCCACCGACGATTTGATGTTCGACGTCCCCGCGAGCGACTCGCGACTGAAGAACAAGGACGAAGTGTTTATCGTCAGAAAGGCTGGCGCGGCACCGTTAGCCATTTCGCTTGAGTTTCTCCGGTCTCATCAGTTGTTTCATGAGTCATTGAATGATGAGAATTTTGTAGTGGTCACTGACGACACAGGTGCCAATCGAGCTTATTCGACAGGTGGAGTAAAGTTCGCTCGTATGGAGACTGGTCTGGTGATCGACACGTCAGGAGAACGCTGGACCATCTCAGAGCATAACCTGACCCACGCGACAACTGGACGCCCATGCCCTCGACTTCCAGCCCATCGCGCATTCTGGTTCGGCTGGTTCGCCGCGCATCCGGATACGAAGCTGATCAGCAGGGACTAATGTCCAAAAAGCTTCGCCGCAGTCAGAAAGCCTAGTCCAAATGCCTCAACCTAGATGTACATTCGATGGCGATAACGATAGTCGCCGCAATCAGTGAGAAGGTCGCACCTACCAAGAACGTAGCCCAAATAACCAAGTGAGGGATTCCAAGGGTCCCAACTCCTGCAGGAATTGCAAGTATCGCAAATGCCACACTAATGTATCCATGGATAACTCCTAGTCCGCCAATCGAAGCAGGAACAGCCGCAACACGCAGGGTCGTCGCGAAATGCCTGTTGATCACGCCGCCTGCGATCGGTTTGCACGCTACGTACAATGCGAAGAGCCCTGATACATAGAGTAACGTCCGTACAACAAGCCCACCTCGTTGGGGAGGTGGCACCGGGGAGGGCACCGGGGACACAGCACTTGTTGGAGGTTCGCAAACTGGCAATTGAGCGTTTCAAAAAGTGCGAAAACGAATTTGATCAGTCAAACCAGTCGGCGCGAGCGCGCCCGAAGCTTGATTCTTGAAACTGTTGTCGAATTTGGCACAGCCGAGTGCGTATCAGAATGACGTTCCGGAAGCATCCTCCGGTGCGCTCGAAGAAGCAGACAAGCTGGGCGAGCAGGTCAGCGAACTTTACGGTGAAGGGAACCGCGCTCAATCTAGCTAATGGAAAGGAACATAGGCACGCTAGAAACGCAAGGCCAAGTTTCATAATAGATCTCCATGATCGAAAGGAGTATTCTTGTGACAAGCCATCCCACTTGCGGTTTGCACCTGTTGAATCGATGCATGATAGTAGACTCTCGGATAGAATACCAACGCTACCTGCACTTATGCTTCTTGTCTATTCGTTAGCTAAATTTAAAACTTAACCAGTAGCCTGGGGTGAGAAGAATATGCAACGGCGTGATTTCCTTTGGTCCATGACTGGCAATTTAGCGGCAGCCGGAATTGCTTCCGCGGCACCACCACTTTTTACACCGGCGCGAGTTGGGACGCCCGGTATTATTGACGTGGGAAATCGAAAGCAGCTCTTTCTTGATGACCTGCTACTGCACGAGCATAGCCGTATTTCCAAATTCGTGTGGCGACCAGAGAAGCATGTTAACAACCCGATCTTGGTCGCAGATCGCCCCTGGGAGCTAGAATCGCCCGATGCGTTGCCTGGTATTCAACTCGACGCGCAATCGAGCCTATACGATCCAGATGACCAACTGTTCAAGTTGTGGTATTTGCCGCGGGTATTCAAGAACAATCATCAAGGTTGGTGTTATGCCATCTCGCGCGACGGATACCATTGGGAAAAGCCCGAGTTGGGTATTTACGAATACAACGGCTCCAAACGCAACAACATCTTGGCCGCCTTCGATCGCCGCATTGATCTGACCATTAACAACGTCATCAAGGACCCACACGAGACCGATCCCAAGAAACGGTTCAAGGCCTTCGGTGAATTGGAAAATGGACAGCCTGCCAATCGCAATGGCGGTGTGGCAGTGGCCTTCTCGCCCGACGGCGTGCATTGGGAGTTGTACAGCGGTAACCCTGTAATCCGTCACGGTACAAATCTGGCCGACGCTCCCACGCTGTTCGGTTGGGATGAGCGAAAAAACAAATATGTTGCCTATCCCAGGCCTGGGCATCCGCTGGCTCGCGAGATAAATGGCGTCGGCATTCACCGCCACATTCGCACCATCGGATACGCGGAGAGCGACGATTTTATTCATTGGACACCGACGCAGGTCATGCTCGCGCCGGACGACGAAGACCGAGTCGACTTCCAATATGGACAATTCGTTGCCAGCAGATGTGGCGATTTTTATGTCGGCCTGTTGATGGTTCATCAAACGCACGAACAAACTTGGGGCGTCTATTTGCTGAGCAGTCGCGACAATTATCATTGGAATTGGATTGACAGGCATACGCCTTTCATGGTGCGAGGAGAGATCGGTACGTACGACGCCGGCTACCAGGACATGAGCGGTCCCATCACCCACGCCGGTAAACATTGGCTGTTTTATGGTGCCTTCAGCGGCGCGCATGGCGAAGTAAACCGCTTGGGGCGTGGACGAGTATCGATCGCCTTGGCAACGCTGCCCGAAGATCGTTGGCTGGGATTGCTAGCCGGTCCCGACCAGGCCACGATTGTGACCAGGCCGATGATCTTTAGCGGTTCGAAGCTGGTCATCGACATCGATGCCTCGAACCCACAAGACCGCGGTACGACGCGGCGGAGTTTCGACGAGTGCGAGTTGAAAGCCGCGCTTCTTGACCAATCGGGCGGTACAATCGATGGCTTTTCTTTGGACAAATCGACTGCACTGCTTGAGAGTGGTAAACAGGAAATGGCTTGGGACGGAAGGAGTCTGGGCGAACTAGCCAATCAACCCGTGCGATTGCGTTTGGCCATGCGCAACTGTGCGCTCTATTCGATTCAGTTCACATAGTCGGACAGTTATCAATCCAGTAGTTCACTTAAATGGAATCTGAGGAACAACGACAGAAAATTCGAAGTTAAATATTCGCCGAAGGTGTGGAAACTCAGTTTTCAAGCCAGAAGGAATAGAGGCTCGCGTTGCGCAGCGACAACCGCAGACTCACTAGCTTTCCTTTGTGGTTCTCCAAACTGCCAGACTTCCAGCGGATCGCCGCGTTGGGTTGGTCCTCAGTGAGCGTCTCGGCGACAGCAACGATCTGGTTGAAACTGTCCATAACCGTCAATTCAACAGAACCAGAGGTGGCTTCCACATTTAAATGTAGCGACGAACCCTCAAGTTCAAACGGTTTGGTCAGCAGTGTGCCGGGTTCTTCGCCCGCATCGAGCGAGATGAATCCGTCGCGGCGTAACACGGCCAGACAGATCGCACCGACGTCACGGTCCCTTCCAGGTATCGGGACTGTCTTGCCCTCAGGATATGTTCCCAGGTATGTGAAATTGGCGCGGTACTTGAGTCCCGTGTAGTAGAACCACAGCTCGTCATCCATCAGCACCGGGGCCGATGGCGGCAGGATTTGCGTGAGATCGTAAGCACCGCTGGCAAGACGTGAAGGCCCAATAAACGTCTTGCGGTCCCCCAGCCGATCCCATGATTTCAAGTCCCGGCTGCACACCAATTGGATCAGATGAAATCCGTCGGTGTTTGGATAATTTGGCACAGGCCCAGTCGCGTGGAACATCGCAGGCATCCCGATGTATATGCCTTCATAGTAAAACACTCCCATGTTATAGACATCGACATTTTGCGACTGCGGAGCGTTGTGGAATGTCTGCTGCAACGTTGGATCGGCAGTGCGCGCTTGGATATTTTTGCGGCCCAATTCCTGATCGATTTCGTCGGCGTGGAACACGACGCCGTAGTCGTCCCAAGACTTAAAATCTCGACTGGTGGCGATCGCCACCGATCGCCCAAACGAACCGCGGCGCTTGACCGAATGAATAAACAGGCCCTGTTGCGGATCGTAGCTCAGGTTAGCCTCATCAGAACTCTGAATGGCTGGGACATCCAGCTTCGTCCACTGAACGCCGTCCGCAGATACCGCGAAGCCTGCGTTGATCAGCGCTGCCTTGAATCGCCGCGCCGGATCGGCATCACGCGGATCGAACACTGCGTGGTCGAATTTCAGATTGGGCTTGGGACCAGGCGACCAATGCAGTCCATCATTGCTCAATCGCAACGGTTCATCGGTACCCATGACCCACAACTTGACCTGTTTCGCAACGGGATCCCATACCGGCGCGGCACGAGTCTGAATCGTTTGAGCGGAATTCGCGCTCCGAATGACCGCGCCACGCTTTTGTGGTTGATGCAAGGTCCGCTGGAGATTCTCGATCCGCTGAATCGCGTTGTCATCCAGGAACAGTTGTCTCTGCCCGACGGGAATACGTCGCACGTCCTCGGCCAAGACCAACGCCCCGCAGGCGAGCGACAGATCGAGAACCAGTGCACAGACAGCGCACCAAAGATTTTCATTCCGCATGATCGATATCCCATCACGTTGCTCAAGGAAGTCTCAAAATCTTCAAGTCACTTTATCACAATCAGGTCGCGGCTGAACCTGGACAGCAGTTTGGCGCCATCGTTCGTCACTGGGTACGAAAGTTGTATTGGGGCAGCAGGGCACCGGGGACGCAGCATTTGTTGGAGGTTCGCAAACTGGCAATTGGGCGTTTCTAAGAGTGCGAAAACGAATTCGATCAGTCAAACCAGTTGGCGCGAGCGCGCCCGAAGCTTGATTCTTGAAACTGTTATCGAATTTGGACCAGCCGAGTGCGTATCAACTCTGTTGATGATTTGGCCTCTTGCAGGTTCTCTGTGACTCTGCGGCTTCGTAGCGAATACTTTGGAGAACTAAGTCAGCCAACACTCAATCGGCTGCCGAGAGCAACTCGCGGGTTCGGACCTTGGTTTTGTGCCGCCGCTTGCCATTGCGCGAATGACGAGCGTCGATGACTTGAGGTTGACCAGCTACCGCGTAGAATACACCAGCTTGAGACGAGAAGAAGGTGAACGAACTCGCAAGAATGGTTATCCAGCGCCGAAACTCATGGATCGAGCAGAACGCAAAAAAATCAAAGGGCAGAGATGAGCCAATGAGACCCACGTACGTTGATTTAGCGTACGAACCAGCGAATCGCGCGCTGCGAAATGTGATCGGAGAACTTGAGGGAATAGGGATCGCAACGGCGATAGACAACTCGCCCATCGCTGCGCAACATCAGCCAGCCAAAGTCCCAGTTGCGGCTCGCGTACCGCATGGGTACGTTCGGACGGACTCTCACTAGCGGGTGCGAACCGATAATGAATAATCTCTGTTCCGTATAGTAATACGCGGATCCACCATGCACGAAGATCTCGTGATCCACGACGCTCATCGGATCGCCACCCAAGTCCGCGCAAAGATCGCTGACGCCAAGCTTGATCGCGCAGCCTGAAGAGAATGCATCGACCAGTTGGTCGAGCGATCCTGAGGTAACCGTACCGTCGGCGGAGTGAGCGAACACTTCGCGCCACGAGTCGTTGACGCAGTAACGGAATCGGTCAAAGTCATAGATGAAATTCTGGCTAGGCGCGTTCGTTCCCGCATCCCAACTGTCGAGCACATGGTACTTGGGCATGTTGGTAGGTGATACAGATGGCGATGGGCCAAACGTCGCCTCGACTGGACCGCCGTCCAGATACGGTCTCGCAATCGCTTGTGTGCCGTCCTGGTTGTACATGAAGAACGACATCGAAGACCGTGGACCAAATCCGTTGGGCAGCTCGATCGGCTGTCGTAAGCTCATAATGCCTGCGACCCACTTTTGGTTGACTCGGTAGGTGATACCGAACTCGGCAACTTCGCGGATTCGTTCGTTGCTGGGTGAGTCGACGTCGATATGTTCGTTATGCAGGAACTCTGTATAGATCCGAAGGTCAGCCGCGCGTCCAATGGCTTCTGCCAAATCCGCTGTACTTCCAGCGATCGGGTTTCGCTGGCCATCCAATTCTAATGCGCACTTCCAGGCGTTCATCGGCTCTACTCCCGTCCCGTATGGCATGAAATGCAACTTGCAGTCAACGACTGACTGTGGATACGATGATGTTCTTCCCGATAGGGAGATAGTTCGCCGTGACAATGACGACAGTCCAATCCTTTTTCTTCGGTCACACGGTGGACCTTTTCGAAGTGCCAGTAGCCTTCGCGAGGTTGTGAAATCAATACCTTCATGTCGTGGCACTCCGTACATTTGGACACGCTAACGATTTCAAGCTGAACGGAATCCTGGATCTCTTTTGCCACCGAGCGAGCCGCCACACGACCCGTTAGGACGCAAGGTCCGAGAAAGGTTCCTTCTAAGGCCGACTTACCATTGATTCCCGCCAATCCCGCCAATTCTCCAACGGCATACAGGCCAGGTATTGGTTGTCGCTGTTTGTCGAGTACTCGGCACTGTAAATCGATCGCCACTCCACCCATACTTTTACGTGTGAGTGTATAGGTTTGCATGGCGTAAAAGGGTGGCGTCGCAATCTTAGGGGATGCTTGGTTTGAGAACTCCGGCTTGCCCGGACCAAATCGACCGAAGTCCTTGTCCTCTCCCAATTCGACTAATTCGTTATAGCGCTTCACGGTTTCCATCAGATTCTTTTCCGGCAGCCCAGCCAGTGTCGCCAACTCTTCGATCGTCTCAGCTTTCTTGACCAACGCTGGATTCCGCAAGATCAGTTTTTCGACCTTTTGAAAATCAGCCCAGTCGGTTCCGGATACAGAAAAGTGCTGCTTGTTGGGCTCATCAAAAATGCACCAACAGGTTACATTATCCTGTTTGAGGAAAATGGGCATGACTACTTTGGCCCAGCCGTGCAAGTTCGCAAATCGACGGCCCTCGGAGTTCACCAAAATCCCGTACAAATTCGTCGAGTTCAGGCCAAGGTTGGTGCCTGGATAACGCGGGTCAGGCAAGCCAGTAAAGTAATTCCATTGGTAGTCCATATGAAACAGATCTCCGCCAACCGACTTGGCCATTTTGTGCCCATAACCGACGGAGTTGCGACCTGACCCAGCCAAGATTTTCTCGGGAAAACGAAACTGGGCTGGCCAAAATTCACGCACCATATCTAGATTGCTTTGAAATCCGCCGGTGGCAAGAATCACGGCCTTACCGCGGTACTCGAGCTGATTGTCCCCGCGTGTGTTGCTGACTTGTACCCCTATTACTCGGCCTTCTTCTGATATCAACTGGTCAACTTTTGAATTCCAAACGAACTTGACATTCTCCAGTTCAAGGCAAGCGCGATAGATGGGTGCTACCAATCCGATTCCGCGTCCCACAGGCTGGTGTTCGCGAGCGACTGTGTTACCCGATGAGGCCAGCACCTCTGAGAAACGCACGCCAAGATCGTTGAGCCAGTCGTAGATTTCGCGCTTCGAATTGTCGACATAGTAGCGCACCCATTCGGTGTCAGGATCTTCGCCCCAGGCATGAAAATCTTTGAATGCGAGGTCGGGGGAATCATGAATGCCCGCCCGTTCTTGATCTGGCGTTCCGATCAAACTCACACTTCCTTGCGACATGACCGCGTGTCCACCAAACATCGAAGACATATCGATGACCGTTACTCGCGCTCTGCTTCGGCCGAGTTCAAGCGCCGCCGACAAGCCGGAGATTCCAGCCCCAACAACGATCACTTCAGTTGATTGGCTCGACGGCCCGGCCTGCGAACTGTCCTTTGAATCCGCCAATTCCTGAAATTGCACCGGAGTCAATCCCACGGTGACTTTGGTTGGTACGTCGCGCGTGCAACCAGAGAACTGTGAAACGAGAGCAAGCAAGCCAATAATAGGCAAATGCGCCGAGTAAGCTAACACTGAACCACAGGCTGGAAGCCTATGCCACTCAGTTTCTCGAACGATGCTATACATATGGACTTCCATTCAAGGTTGCAGGGAGATGTCGACTGAATCAAGGATCGGATAGCGGTCGCCATTGTCGGAGTGGAGTTCCACTCGATACTGCATCTGGCGGTCAACAGGCTGAATCGCGAAGGAACCTCCGGTAACTTCAGACCAAGGTCGCTTCGAGAGCGATTCGTTTTCTGGAGCCGACCGAACAAAAAATACAACTCGTGTTCCGTCCGGTCGAGATGCTTTGTCGGCCAGCTTTCCAGAAGTGGCTGGACTCTTCCAGGAAAGGACTCGCGACTCGAACGCTTGACGATAACGTCGATGATAGATTTGGCCGACATCCTCCGCCCATATTAGATGCGGACCGTTTGTGGGAAGTTTTTGGATCGTGGGGTTTTCGAATCGCCGACCGTCGTTGTAGAAGATGCGCGATTGCGTGCGATGATCACCGTGTCGTGTATGGGCGTTGACCGCCAAGTCGATGCGCCCGTCACCGTTGAAATCTCCCGCCATCGTGTCGTTAACCGAATCACAAAAAAACGTCGTTCTGCCGCGAGTTGTAAAACCCGTGCGACTTCCCCAGTAAATGTGACAGGCGAGATCCTCGCGAGTCAGTTCACCACTGTGCTGCGGCGAGACGAGATCGAGATGTCCATCTCCGTCGAAGTCGGCCACCGTCCGGCCGAGCGGCGAGAACCCTGGCAGCCATTGTGCCTCCGAATGTCGGTAACCATCGCTGCCCCCCCAGAAAATGACCAGGCCCATATCGCGATATCCCGATAGAGGATCGCTGTAACTTCCAGCCAGCAAATCGAGCCAGCCATCGCCATTGAAATCGGCTGCATCGACACCCACCGGGCCCGATATCTTGAGACGCTGTTCGCGTTGTGTGTTGTAACCCTGGGGTCCGCCCCAAAGAATGCGGACGCAATCAAGCGATCGCGTCGTGACGGCGATATCGATCCACTGGTCTCGATTGAAATCGGCCACCATGTGCTCCTGTGCATAGCCGTCCATTTCAAGAGCCACCCGGCGCCCTGCTTTAGTCGACGTAAATCCGTCCGCACCGCCGTAGTATATGAATAATTTTTCCTTTTCACCCGCGTGCTCGGGTCCGAACGGTTCGAGCACCAAGTCCAGCCAGCCGTCTTTATTCAGATCCGCAACGCTGCTCGTACCCAAGAAGTGCTCGTGCAATACGGAACGGTTCGTCGAACGCTCCAATCCGTCAGGTCCACCCCACAAGATATTCGCACCCAAGGTTGGATCGGCATGAGCGTGCTCGCCTGCGTGACCAGAATTAAGTACGATTAAGTCCGCAAAGCCGTCTGTGTTCAGATCACTGGCGCTCGCTTCATACCCGCTATGAAACGGCAGCTTCCAAATCCGATCGGGATCGAAGCCCGCCTTGCCGCCCCAATAAACGTGTAACGGAACGTCTTCATCCAACGCTCCACCGATGCTGTTGCAAAATACGGCTCTCGCCGGAATCTCCTTCTCGGCCGGCACGACGGCAACGTGCAACGTACCGGACGTGCGAAACCCAATTGCACTTTTCTTGAACTGGCGTTGTCCTTCGCCAAACCACACGAACGATTCGCCATTAAAAGTTTTTGCGCCCTGATGAATGGCAACAACCAAGTCGATGACACCATCGCCGTCCATGTCCTCGATTGCGGTGGCAACGGCCAATGGAACATCCAAGTTTGTCACACGATCCGGCGAGTAACCTTGTTCAGCACCCCACAGGATGCGCACAACATCCTTCGCCTTGCCGCCCGCTCCCGCCTGTTCGCCTCCCGCCGCTCGGGTTTGATCGAATTGCGTCAATACGAGATCCGTGTGTTGGTCGCGATCGATGTCCGCTAGGCTGACATGCGTTGCGGAGAATGCCGGAATTTGTGCGGGATCTTTCCACGTTCGGCTCGCATTGGCCATCAAGAGGCCGAGCGCTGCGGATGCGCGGCCGATAACCAAATCGGCGCAGCCGTCCGCGTTAATGTCCCCCGCCGATACGCACGAGCCATCGGCAAATGGCAATGCGATCTCCGTCCGCGTTGGCGACCATGGCCCGTCATTGACAGGCGCGCTCCAATACAATGTGACGCGTTTGTCCGAACCCAGAACAGCCAAGTCGCGATGGCCATCACGGTCAAAGTCACCCTCGGCGATCGCTTGAGCGGACGGCACGCCCAGGTCATGCTTGTCGACGACTGAGTAGCCAGTCGAACTGCCCCAATAGACGCGGATGATTCGCCCATCGGGCTGAGCCGGCATCCACCGCGCGCCACCTAGCACGGCGATATCAAGCCACCGGTCGCCATTGAGATCGACGATCGCCACGGACGTCGCGCCGTTCATCGGCAGTGGCGAGTTGATTCTCTGCGGACTCCAGCCGTCAGGACCGCCCCAGGCAATCGATACGAAGCGACGATCGTGATGCACGCCAATTCCATTGGGGCAGAACACTAGATCGGTGAAACCATCGCGATTTAAGTCGCCGTGGGTCACATATTGCGAACCCTCGACGGCGATATCCATGCTTTTTGCCAGACGATCGCGGCCCATCGACCCACTCGTCGCCGGCAGCATTTGATAAGTATTGTGAGTGCAATTGAAGATAACATCCAGATGACCGTCGTCATTTAGATCAAACCGATTGATCGTCCGCAGCGTGCCGTCATGTGCCGCATATATATTGTGTCCGCCATCATCAAAAGTTCCTTGCGCAAAGTCGTCGAAACTGTCGTCGATAAACTTGGGCGGATCCTGCGCCAACACAACAGATCCCAGCAGCATCGCGATCACGCTGGCCAAAACGACACTCAGTTGGCAAACGGTGTTTTGCGAGGTATCGCAAGTCATCTCATGATCTCCACGAGCAAGAGGCTGAATACATAGAGGCTGAATACATAGCGTGGTCAAGCAGCAAGATTGTAGAGCATCTTGTCCTCAAGTGCTCATGAGCCGGAAAGCGGGAAACGAGTTGGCACCGACGCTTTGCTCAAACGTGCCACCAACCCATGAACATTCGGGACGATCTGTTCTACAATCTTGCCACCGCAACATCAAACTTGCAT